>QWBZ01000040.1_pt1 | contig 49766 bp, 58 predicted proteins | sample 1972441 | NCBI WGS metagenome assembly QWBZ01 (sample SAMN09866721, study PRJNA288562) | Human oral metagenome isolate term6_saliva, whole genome shotgun sequencing... | isolation source: mouth | host: Homo sapiens | place: USA: California
ATAGTCAAGCTGTCTGCGCTTTTTGAGGAAGAGTATAATCCAGCCTGCGTAAAGCGATGTTCCCATGAGGAAGACAAAGAAGATGCCGAGATTATAGACAGCAAGGACGACACCGAATACTAAAAATGTGAAGAAAGAGAAGAGCAGGCTCAGACTGCTTGAGGTAAGGAACTGTTCTACTCGCCTGTGGTCTTCAATACGTTGCAAGAGGTCTCCCATTAGTTTGGTGTCGAAGAACTTCATCGGCAGTTTCATTAGCTTGATGAAGAAATCCGATATGAGCGAGATATTGATGCGTGTGGATATGTGAAGGAGTATCTTGGAGCGGATAAAGTCGATGGCAGTACGGCTAAAGAGGAGCATCATCTCCGCTAACAGTACTAACCACACAAAGCCGATGTCCTTTCCTCCGATACCCGTATCTACTATAGCTTGTGTCAAGAAAGGAAAGATAAGCTGCAGGAGCGAGCCGAGCAACAAGCCGAGTATCAACTGCGTAAAGAAGCGCTTGTACTTCTTGAGATAGCCCCAAAGGAATTTCACTCGGTTTTGAGTGGAAATGGTTTTAGCATCTTTTTGAGCATAGAATTGCTCAGTCGGTTCGAGAAGTAGTACAACGCCTTTTTCTTCTCCATTGGTTTTGGTGCTTATCCAGTGTTCACAAAATTCTTCTTTGGTATATGTAAGTATCCCTTTTTCAGGGTCTGCTACATATATAGTGCATTTGTCTTTATGTCGCTTTCGTACTTTATAAACTACTATAAAATGGTTTTGATTCCAATGAACTATACAAGGTAATGGTACCTCATAAAGTAAAGAAGATATTGTCGTTTTTCCACCAATAGTCCTAAATCCAATGATTTCGGCAGCTCTACTAATACCAAGAAGAGAAACTCCCTCTGCTGACAAACCACATAAATCTTTTATTTTTTCTACGCTAAGATTCTTTTTGTAAGCTCTTGATATTATTGATAAACAAGTGGGACCACAATCAATAGAATCGCTTTGTCGAATCAGCTTTATTCGTTTGCTCTTCATATTATTCTTTGAGAAAAAAATGATCACCTTGTTTTATTAGTTCTCTAGCAGGGTATATTGCATATCTAAGTTCAGAATCTTTCAAAGATTCAATGCTATCTGCATTTATGTTCCAAAAGAAAGTAAATTGTGGGTCATTGATTAGCTCCTCAATATCACATGTATCAACGGTATCAAAGTTATGTGGGAGAGATAGATCATTCTTGATAACTCCATCTTTATTAATAGCTATCTTTTTGTGATAGAAAGTGTTGTATTTTAAAGATTCTGTAAAAAAAAGAAAATTAATTAATAAATGATCCAAATTCCAAGGCTTATCTAAAAAGACATCTATATTTTTCTTAATGAGATGAATGTTTCCCCATGATATATTTAAAATGGCATTAAATATGTATATATAAGAGATTTTGGGATTGTTGCTATATAATAGCAACATATCTTTTTTAATGTTAGATGAATGGTACGATTCTATATAGACAGAGATGGAACGTATACAAGTTGTCTTGAACATATTAAAGAAAGAATTTAACATGTCATAATTAGCTTTTCCTACAAATCTTACCTCGATATGCTTACAAAGAAGCAAATCAAGTTTTTTTACAAGAGAAGAAATATTATAAGAACTATTTAGAGAAAACTCAATTTGTGCCCTTTGGATTAATGAGGGGGTATTATATTCATTAGGAGAATTATTAAATCGATTTGGTTCTTGAGTTAAATGACCTATCTCATTTTTTATCAAATACGATATCCACTGGTTTACAATATCTTCCCTATATCGCTTTTTGATGAAATTAATCGAATACACTTCTAATTCACTAATCAAGTCACAAACATCAAGAGGAACTCTTTCGATTCGCGCTCTATTTAGTAGATAAATAGCCCCCATACTTTTCCCTCTTACAATCTTATTACAAGAAAACAACTTAAAGAATTTTTCCATAACTATTTTTCTTTAGAAATAAAAATACTTGATATAGGTGTAAAGTCCAAGTAATTATTCAAACTTTTTGTTTGTAATTTAGAAGATGAACTAAAGCGTACCTGGCTATACATTTCACCTATAATATTTGTTGGTCTTTTGATTAGGAAGCGGAAAGCGAGTGGTAAGTTTTTTAATTCTTCCTCTTCTACTAAATGCTCAAACTTCTGTCTTTTTTTATTAACCATTCTGCAATAATTTTTGGTAAGTTATAATTGCACAAAAAAGATGGTGCTAAATATTGCCCTACAGGATTTACCTCAAGAAAATAATACTTTCCATTTGTGCTTTTTATTATATCAATAGAACCAGTAATCAAATCTATTCTTTTCATAAGTTTGATTATTTTTCTTTTGATAGGATTGGGTAAATCATAAGTAACCCAGTCTGTATCAATTTTATCAAAGTCTAGTTTTACATCAACATTGTAATCTTTTTTCTTTTGAGATCGAAGAATCGCAGAAGAATAAAACTCTCCATCTATATAAAATGTTCTAATTTCATATTCTGCTTCTATTAATTCTTGGAAAAGGCTTGGAAAAAATATATCAGAAAACTCTTTTATGATACCACTTGTAATATTTGTTACATAACTAGAATATGTATAATACCCAATTTGATAGTAACCAAAAGATTCTATTGGTTTGTATATAATTTCCCCAACATGTTTCTTAAATTCTATTAATTCTTTCCTTGATGTCGTAACAATGGAGCGAGGTGTATTGAGCTTTTGATTTTTAGCTTCTAATAATATTTGCTCCTTATTTACGGAAAAAGATGAAATATTGGGAACCCAATATTTATCTTTTAAAAGAAAGAACATATAATCAATAATAGATTTTAACTCTAAATTACTTTCTTTATTTATTTTTTTACTTATTTTCCCTAAATCTACACCTTTATAAAACTCCACCTCTTTTATAAACCGCCTATATAGAATTACATTAATTTCCTGAGTCAGATTTAAATTATTTATAATAACCTCTCCTGTCTGAGAATTTAAAGTGAGAGAAGATGTTAGTAAGTCTTCTATCGTAATTTTTCGAAATGGATATTTATAGTATAATAGCCATTCTGAAATAGGATCTGTACCTTGCTCGTAATCTTTATATGATAAAATGAGAATCATTTATAATAAAATTTAATAGGAGCAGCACTATATATTAAAATAAAGTAACTGCTCCTAAATTACTTAATCCTTAATCATGATGAGTCGAATTGTCACTGAATGAAGACGTGTCTGAATGTGTAGACGTGTCTGTGTGAGTGGACGTATCTGAATTTGTGGATTTGTCATTATTAGCTGATTTTGACAATCCTGGGCCAGGTGAATTTGGAGCTCCAGCCATTCCTTTCAAATGAATTTGCTCTTTGCAACTAAGACTTTCAAAAGTCTTAATGTCCATAATTTTTCTTTTTTCCATAAATTTAAATTTTATATTGTTATACATAATAACCCCTACTTGAGGTTATTTATTTCTATTTTGATTGTTTCTTGCTCCGCTAATAGAATTTGTATTTCCTTTTGAAAACTCATATACAATTGAAATACCAAACTGCCTTTTATCCTTGTACAAAATGGTAGAGGATTGGTATTGTTTGTCGTTTATACTATACGTCTCTATAGATTTTTGGTTAAAGATATCTCGCGCAAAAAGTGATAACGTGATATTCCTTCGTGGAATATAATAGGAATAATTAATATCCATTATGAACATATCGTTTATTATTCTTTGATTACTCTTATTTTTAGCAATATATGTAGTATTCAACGATATTTTGTGATCACCGAACATTAACTGAAATGGGACTGTTGCCACTAACAAATGATTATTTCTCCAATCATAGCCATTGTAAAAACGTCCAAATTCTAAGTTAATGCTAGGGTTCAAATAATAATGTTTTTTCCTGAGGTTATAATAAACAGATAACCCCCAACTATCTATTTTCCCTATATTTTGCCATTTTTTTATAAGGTCCCCTTCTTTGTCATAATTATCTGCTTGTAGCTCTGTAACATTGTTTACCCATTGCTTTGAAAGACAAAATACAAAGTTTGAATAGGTAAGACTAGCGTCCACTTGATGTTTTATGGATGGAGTAAGTAAATTATTGCCAGATTGCAACACTTTACCAGTTTCTATTGTCTGATAGTTTGACAGCATCCATGCTAATGGGCGATTAATCGTTTTTGCATAATTGATATCTATTCCTATAGATTTCCCACTATATCTCAAAGATACTTTAGGGAGAAAAGACATTGTTTTATAATGGTTATTGTTATTATGTTCCACTTGTAGTACGGCATTTCCGCTAAATTGGCTATATTCCATAAAAACGGAAACTCCCGAAGTGAACGTGTGTTCTTTATGTTTACTCTGTGAGTTGTTTACATTGGAATCCATATTTTTAATTTCTAGATAAGAATAAGCTATGTTACCATTTACACTAAAATTCTTAGATTTATTTGTATAAGTATATTCCAAAAAGGAATTTGGAGATATGCTTATATTTTTAAGGTGCTGTGATTGGATATTATCTATGGAGACAGTAATGTCTGATATAGATCTATTATAGGAAGCCTCCCAATGTAATGTATGGTTTCCCATATTGCTATTAAAGAAAAAACTACCTGTAAAATCATTAAACTTTTGTGGATAATATAGTATATCTTTAATTTCTAATAATTCCACAGAATTTCTACGTTTCTTTGTATTATCTATCCCATAATTAAGATTTAATCCAGCAGAAAGTGCTTTATTGAATGTAAGCTCCCCACTATAGTCAGCATAAAAATATTTTTCGCACTCCTTATCAGTAAAATCTATAATGGTTTTTTTGTTTCCATAATCATAAATAGAGAATTCTCCTTTCGTTTTTTTTAATAATTCTCCTGTAATAAGCAATGTCGTATTGAATTTATTTTTACTCAACTGTGTAAACACATTACCTATAACATTCCCATTTTTTCCCGAATAAGCTTCAAGAGAGGGGGTTAAAGAATAATTGTTATCCTTATTTAATATAATAATTAGCTCATATTGTATTCCGTGCCCTAAAGTAAGTTTCTTTAGTCTTATTTCATCAATATTCTCCGTAAATAACGAACGCAGACTATTTATAATCTCTTTTGTTACAGGTTTAAGAACTCCCGTTGTACCCAACCGTATTCCTGCTATTGGATGCCTAAAGTAAGAGAATTCTTCATCATTGTATAGAGCACCAGGTATAAAATTCAATATCGCACCTAAGTTTTGATGCTTAAATACTTCTACATCTTTTATTTTAATAACATCTTGTATGAGTGAACGTTTTACCATCTTCCGATAGCCATTTATTTTAACTTCATCCAAAACCTTATGAGAATTTACATAAAACTTAATTTGTTTTTGCCAGCAGTGTAAGGTACTATCTAACAATTCGTCGCCGAAATAGCTGATTTGAATTCTTCGAGCAATGACATCGTTTGATATGTAGGTATTTCCAATAGAGTCTGTTATAAACCTCAACGGTTTACCCTCTTTAGGAAAAAGAGTGACAGTAGCTCCAATAATAGGTGTAATACTATCAATGTCAAACACCTGAAACAAAGTTGAATCCATAGGACTTTGTCCAAATGTGTTAAAGGGATAAAGAAAAGTCAATAAAAATATGATAATACTCTGTTTCATACTAGAACATTTACCTTTACAATTAAAATATATATTGATGCTTTATGATAATACCATAACGTTTGTTCTATACCTCTAAGCGCAATATTATGCGAAATATTTCAATCAACCAAATTTTTCGAAGGATTTTTCTTTTAAAAGTTTCACTTTTCTCTTTTTTCTCACTTTACAGTGTAAAATAATTGATTATGAGCCTTTTTGATAGCATAATAACGACACTAAAACTTGAACAAATTACTTCCAATAGAATTAGATGTAACTAATATTAAGGTGTACCTACAATTTATTTCCGTAAAAGCACACTGTTTTCATCAGAAAATATTATCTTTGCACAATCAATTTAAGTGTTCTTTGAGACATTGCAGTATAAAGAAGGGGAAAGAAACTCACTCGTTTCCAAGTCGTAACCCATTTCTTCTTTATTCAATCTTATTTTATTGATTATCTGAAAGATACAGATTTCTTGAATCTTTTTCTGGCAAAGGTAGTGTAGCCTCCATTTCTGCGAAAGTACCGCTAAAGCTATTTTCAGAAAAGTTTGGACAGACCCTCCGCAATTTCTCTTGCTGACAAATTGGGTTTCCATCCAAACTTTTCTGAAAATTCCTTGCGCATCCATTCCTCCTCCACTGTTACCATGCACATATAAATTCAATCCCGGACAGCTCCCACTGACAAGCAGTGGGAAACTAAAGGGAAAAGTATCACATCATTAAAACTTTAAAAACATGGTAACAATTCAAATTCCTGCCAGTGTCGATGAAACAATGTCGATGATTGGCTACGAGCCGAAGACCACCTTTTGGACGGATTTTTCGGTTGCTGACAAATTTGGTGTCGAAGCTATCGTTGATACCTTCAATCGTGCTTTCGATGAGTGGCACACAAACCACGTCTATCTCACCGAGCTTGTTATGGTACTCAACCACAAGATTTGGCAGTGGTATGAGGAGAATGACACTATTGCAAGAGTGTACGACAAACTTTGGCGCAAGGCCGATGAGTGGGCGCAGGAGAACTTACACGGCGAGGAGTTGAACTACTTCTACGATGTAACGGACTAACAAGGAAACGGAGGGAATTAACCACCCCTCCACAATTCAGAACAATATGAAGAATTTTATTTTATTCTTATTGGGAAGTGGCATCAACCTTATCGTTGCAGACCAGGCAAGCGATCTTGTCAAGTGTGTGTACCTTTTCTTCTTCCTTGTTGCTATTGTCCTTTGGCTAATTTTTAGCACACAAGGTAAGAACTTTGTAAAGCTCATGGAAGATTATAACTAAAGAGCACCTGACATGAGTAAGGTATATCTCACTGCTTCATGTCCTGTATGTGGAAAGCGAATTTTCCTCAATAGTCACGGCTATCAGTGCGAGGGTTGTACTTTTCATATATCCAACTTTATATGCAATCGACGAATGACCACCCGGGAAGTCGAGAAAATCCTAAGAAGTGAGAAAATTATCTTAGACGGATTTTTCACAAACGCAGGAAGGATATTTTCATCAATCCCTGTCATTGACGGCAATGAAGTAAGACTTGATAACACTGTTAGCCATCGCCCTGGTATCGGTCGTGTAATCGTTGGTACACGAACCTTTGTTTGTGCGAGCCAAAACGGTCAGCCCAAGAGTAAATTTAAAGTGCAGCGCATCTACAATGGACATCCTATCACTGTAAACGAGGTGAAAACCTTGTTACATGACGGCAACGTTGTATTTGACGCATTTGATGAAGAAGGAAATCTTCTAAGACAGAGACTTTCTTTCGAAAAAAAACGCAAAAGGTCTCATTCCACCAGTAATAGCAAAGGGGTCCCAGTCTCACGACAGAGGCCCCTTTTAAGGGTTTTGCAATAACTGTATCACTTTCTTTAAAACTTTATCATTCAGGCGAATATGGCGGTATAGACCAACCGTATTCTTTCAGGTTTTGTGCAAACACAAAATCTATCAAACACTTCTGCTTATATTTTTTTGTTCCTTGTTGGAACTTTGCTTGCTTTTGCTTTTCGTAGATAACCTGAATAACCTGCGAATAAGTATCGTTGCTTTGGTGTTGCTCTTCGTCAATCCTGGTCATATAGTAATCTGCTGCATCATTATCCAAATAGCTTTTCAGCAGTTGGCGTACCGTGTCTCTTTGGAAATCTCCATTGAGGCTAAGCCAGTCGGTCTGCTTAAACATCTTTTCCTTAGGAGCATTCTTTAGGGCTTTTGCCTCGTATGGAAATAATGGTGCATCGCCTTCCTGCCAGGGACGATCAATTTCGGCATCATTCGACTTGGGGAACTCTCTTGAATAGATATAGAAGCGTAGATTCTTGGGAGATCCGTTCCTGCCACGTCCATAACGGTCAGGCACTTCAAAATCAAACCACACATCACATAGATGATTTTTGTACAGCGCATATAATTCTCGTTGGGCAGGAAGTATCACCTTCTCCACCATTGTTTTGAATCGCTGATATTTCTCTTTCTCCAGTAGCTCTCCAGTCTTTGGGTCATGAAGTTCTGATAGCCCAAAAGTGAAGCGGAATGCCTCTATCGACATTTTTAGAACTCTCTTTTTGTAAGTCTCGTCAGGAGTTGTAGGGTCAATAAAGCGGAAATCACCCGAATAGAGGCAGCATATCTCATAGAATTTTTGGGAGTATTTTGATTCTAATACGATTGCTGTATGTAAATTGAGGACTGTAAACGACTTGGTAAGATTGATGACATAGTCATACAGCTCTGGAGAGACACGCACCGTATAATCATTTGTTGAGGTGTTCCATCTGAAAGCGTCTATCCAGTGAAAGTAATCCACTACCAACTGTTTGTCTTCATTCTCGTGAAACTGGACGATGGCTTTTTGTGCAAGCGTCCGCACTGTTTTGTAAGTACGCATAATATGGGTATTCCCACCGACTGAAGCTAAATCCCGATCCGTCATGTTGAATACAAGATTCTGCCAGTTATCACGCATTGTTAATCCCATTTCTTCATACCGCATCTTGATTGCCTCTGACAGCTTGTAGAGGAAACGGCGTTCCATCATCGTATAGCGAAGAGGAGAACGGAGAAGAAGGTTGTTGAAGCTGAATGAGCATTTGCTCACGTCGCCATTTTCTATGAGGGTGATTCGTCTTGTTGTCATTGCTAAACCCTTTAATTAAACGATGTCGTAGCGAAAATTTTATTAAAGGGTACCGAGAAGACAACTGTCAGCTGTTTCGGTAAATGTATTAAAGTGCATCGAAACGACAATGCAAATGTAGGAAGATTATAAGATAAAACAAAGAAAAGATGACAAAACTTTGAAAACTCGGATTGGCGCATTAAACAATCAAGGGAGAAGAAGGAGGCTTTTCCCAAAAGGTTACTTAATCGTTCCCAAAAGGTTACTTAATCGTTCCCAAAAGGTTACTTAATCGTTCCCAAAAGGTTACTTAACAACAAGTAATTTCTATGATTTTCAGCAAGTTACGAGACTCTTAAATAAAGCTTATAAATAAATATAATAAATAAAGCTTTATACGCGCGCAAGAGAAACTTTGAACTAAAGGGAAAAAAACAAGGTCGACGACGTACAAAAACAAGGCTTTTTTATTTTTATCCCGATAAAATAACAATAATGTTACGACCTTTTTCAATGGTAGCAAATAAGACAATAGGCAGCACAGAAATCATACGACCACTTTCCCCTCCTGTCTGCCATGCTGAATATTGGTATCACCGATGATTTTTGCCCTTATAGTTTTTATTTGCTATTTTGCTCTTATGATGAACAAACTTCATTGTTGTTTGTAAAGCATACATTTTGTTTTTATGGTTGTTTGCTATTTTGCTTTTATGATGAACAAACTTCATTGTTGTTTGTAAAGCATACATTTTGTTTTTATGGTTGTTTGCTATTTTGCTTTTATAATGAACATAAAAACATATAGGCTAAACGTATGTAATCTAAGTTTCCAAGATGAAATTAGGGTGGAATGATGAAAATTAGACGTAAATCCTATGTACAAATGGATAGAAATAAGACGTAGAAAATGTGTAGCAAGTTGTACCTTTAGGCGCCTATTTTTCAAATCGGCACATAAAGGTTACTTGCCCACAGAAGTGGGAGAAATATCGTCGCAACTCCGATATTAGGACAAAAAATGATGCCTTTTTTAGATTTCCAGCAATCTTTTGAAGATGTCAGATTGCTGTTTTTTTATGTTGTTCATCATTTTTTTTAGATCAGAGACATGAGGGAGAATAATCTCTTCGTAGTATTCCTTGCCTAATTCTCCTTTGTAAATTAGTTCATTTGCACGTTTGATAATTTGATTAAGATTTATTCCTTGTTTAGATATTTCGTGATTAAATTCGGTTATCAAATCAGCTAATTTGTTCAGAGATTCAATACGTTTTACCGTACCTTTATCATTAAATTGAGCTACCGCATCACGGATCATAGCTGCCATTTGGTTGTAATTTTTTGCTTTATTCTTGAATAATTCCAACTCTTTATTGTTTAGGTGGAGATTGATACGATTTATTCTTTTGTCTTCTTTCATGCGATGTTTTTTGAAATTCCTAACCAAAGATACAAATTTTAGGCGAGCCTATCGAACTAAAATTCAACTAAAAATGCTATATTTGCAGCATAGTTTCGATGCACTTTAATTTATTGACCAGTGCAGTGTGGCAGAAAGTCTCCTTGGTCATTTTTTAGCGAAGCTATCTTTACATCAATTAAAGTGCAATGATAGCAACTATTCTCCATTCAAGCAGCACATTTAATGCAGTCAATTATAACGAAAGAAAGGTGTCTAAGGGTACAGCCGAACTCTTAGAGATTTCTAATTTTGACTATCTTCAAAAGACAGGAAACATAACTGCTGCTAATCTGCAGGAATATCTGATTAAGTATTCGTCTATCAATCAGAACATAAAGAATACCCAGTTTCATGTTTCTATCTCATGCAAGAAGCAAGAATACACACATGATCAACTACTGGATATTGCGCATCAGTATTTGAAAGAAATGGGTTATGCCGCCAAGGGGCAACCTGTCTTAATCTATGCACACCATGATACAGGTAATAACCATATCCATATTGTTACAAGTAGAGTGAATCCACAAGGCAAGAAGATAGAGCATGACAACGAGCGGTTACGCTCACAGGTTATCATCAATAAAATTATGGGAATTGAGCCAAAACGTGAAGTGAAGGGTATCACTCAAAAGGCTATGGAATACTCATTTGCTACGTTGGGGCAATTTCAAGCTATTTTAGAAAGTAATGGATATGAGAGTTATGTGGAAGATGACAAGCTCAATATAAAAAAAGGAGGAACTGTCCTGGATAACATTGCTATTAAGGAGATAGAACTTGCAATGACGAAGAAAACAAAAGAAGAAAGTAGTAAACAGCGCAAAAGACTAAAGGCTATTTTATTAAAATACAAGGAATTTACTTCTAACAAAGAAGATCTCAATAAGATGCTGAAAAAGAAATTGGGTATATCGCTTGTCTTTGTAGGAAAAAAAGATGCTCCCTATGGATATATGATGGTGGATCACAAAAACAAGGCTGTGTATAAAGGTAGCGAAGTCTTAGATATTAAGACTTTGCTTGTGTTTAAGCAGCAGGAGAATATATCCGTTGGAGAACGTGAAAAGGCTATTTTGGGGTTTGTACATAAGTTGATTGAGGAAAACGATAAACTTACTATTGGCGAAGTAAATAAGTCGCTATGGTGGAAATATAAAGTGAATATCTATCATGAAGGATATATCAGAGATAAGCAGCGCAAAATTTCGATTGCCGTTGAAGAGAAAGATTTTTCTATTTTACGCAAGAATTTTAGGAGGCAATGGATTCAAGGATTCTATCCAGCGACCGAAGAAGAGAGGACAATCCTGTGCAAATTTGGGCATATCGAAGATGAGAGTGTTATTCAGCTAAACCTTGATAAGAATAAAGAAAAGATAGATGGTACCGTTAATCAAATCAGGGAGATTTTGGGTACGGCGGAAAGAGGACAACTATATGATGATTTGCATAATGCCAAAATCCTTATATTCAGAAAAGAGGAATCGGTTTATGCTGTTGATATGGGTAACTCCACAATCGTTAATCTACGAGATACGGATATAGACTTATCCCCATTGATGAAGCATGAGAGAGGGATGGTTGCGAAGGCACAGCCGATAAACCCACCACAAACAAGTTCCCAACATATCAATGCAGAGAATCTGTTACGTCCGACAGGCTCCGACCATCAATCTAACCGTGAGTGGGAAGTTGGAGGAGGAAGCAACTGGGATGATATAGATGACGAGAGAAGATTTAAGCGATAAACCGGAACTACCATTCGACTGTAGGTCTTGATTGGTCTGTTGGTGCAAAAATTCTGTCAAGGTTTTGATGAGATAACAGCGTTTCGTCTAAGAAAGATATGAAGATGGTGGCAGAATTGGTTATTCCCATTATAACCTTCATATTCCCTGTTTGCCATTCTACTTTTGGCAAGATTGCACCTGAATAACATAAGTTGAACCAACAAACAGGTAATTGACGAAACAATTCTTTTTTGCGCAGAGGCTGTAATTTAGCTATGGGGTATTCTTTGGTTGGTGTGCCATACTTTTTGGATAGATAGGATTCTAAAGTCTCTGTTAGGCTAACTAGTTGGTTATGGAGTTCAATGTTATATACATCAAACATACATTGATTCTTGGGTAAATGCTGTTGTTCATATAAGCCAGCTGGCATATAACATAGGTTATCATTGATATCATAATATGGGGTCTTGATAGTAACAGAAACTAAATTGTTTTCAAGAGAATAGGTCTGGCCTGTAAAGAAAACTGGGAATGTCTCTTTCGTATAATTATCATAGTCAGCCCCTCCGATACCTGCAGCAGGAGAAATAAGGTCAGCAACATCGAAAGTAATACCATTGATGGAAATAAGATATTTCGACATTGATGTAATTGTATCTGTTACTTCTGTAGTCTCTTTCATTTTTTTTGTTTGATTCCAATACTCATCAAAGTTCATTCCTAAATGATAGTAACCAAGGATAGGCTCTTGTGGCTTATTGACAGTATTTTCTTGTGCAAAGGCTGTACACGAAAACAGGACTGATAGGATTAGCAGGCAGTACCGATAAAACATAATTTATAACTTTTGATTAATGACTACAAAGATAATGCTATGATATGGATTTTTATTATTATTTGTCAACTATTTCATTTACTGGAGTCAAAAACTGATGAAATCAGGGTATCGTAGGTGCGATGAGCGAGTGATGATAGTATGGCACTGCGTTCTTTGCAAGATGGTAGAGTACAGAAATATCCTCCAATGGTATTGTGAATTGGAGATTCGGGTAGTGGATAACTATTATAGCTTGCTGAAATGACGTATTCACCACTTTTCTGCTTGCGAATAACTACATCAGAATAAGAAAGTTCATAATTAAATTTCAGGTTAAGAAAACTTTCTTGCAACCCTAACTTATATAGTGGAATATCTTTCGGACTATTCACTACTAATAGAGAATGGGTATCTCTCAATATTTCGAGTTGGAAACGAGACAATAATGCAACGGTTCGACCACGCAAGCCGAATAAGCTACACTCATATAACAGTACCTCCTTCTGAAAGGTAACAACGTCAATGGCATCATCGTCAAAAGTTAGGTAAGAATCTTCGACTTGAATAAAAACAATGGTGTCTGATGAAACAACACATTTCTTATCAAGAAAAAGCTTATACAATGCCGTATTATGTATTCTTTGATTTCTAAGGGTTTGCGCCTGGGCTTGTATAAGGTTTACCATATAAGGAAACTGGGGCTCTACTACACCTGATAGATTGGCTAACAGAGTAAGCCCTGTATGACTGAAATCCCATTCATGACCTTTGACTAATTCTATCAGTTCAGTATTGTCGATGCACACCGAAACAGATTGTGCATTAATGATAAGTGAAGTAATGCGTATCTCTCTTATAAATCCGACTTCCTCTATTGTAATAGGGGCTGTTATAATGGGATAGGTCAGACTTTCCTGACCGACAACCATTCGTAGATAGTCCAGTATCTGTTGGATAGTTACTGGAGGTTGAACACTGATTTGTGGAAGATTTCCTGCATTGTAATATTCTACATTGAGTCGTAGTTTCTGCAATATCTTTGCTCCGTAGGGAGAAATAATCATATACGAATAGATGCTATCTCCATCAGAGAAATCGGTAATTTCCCATCCAAGCGTAAGGTATAGCTTATCGGCATCGTTACCAATGACAACAAAAGAAGTGCCTACATCAAAAAGCACAAGTGCCTTCTCTGTGTCATACAGAGAGTGGCACTTGTATAATTCTTTCACGAGACTTTGTTGCCTCTTAGGGTATTCGTTCACGGCAATGGTATTTCAAAAGTCTTTACTACATCCTTACCTTCTCGATCGAAGAAAACCCAGCGTTCAGCACGATACTTCATACCGTCCTTATCGACACATTCGTAGTCGAGTTTCACTTTCCAACCTGACCATTCCCCTTTGGGAGTGTTCTTGAAGATCATAGACTGCACTTCTGTGGCTGCATTCATCTGACGGCGCATCAGGTTCACCGTATATACATCCGCATTAGAAATATCTGTTACTCCCTGTGTCTTTGCCATGAGGTTCTTGGTGACAACATTCATAACCTTTAGCATACCAGTGATCTCTTTACGAGTAAAATAATTCACGCCGAAGGCAGAGTCAGGCTCTGTATGAGCTGTCAGTTTTAACTGCTTGGGATAATCAAGAGATGCTTCGATATTTTGTTTGGCTTTATGAACCATCCCTGACTTCGAAGGACTACAGGATCCCAAAACTATACAAGATATTACTGTTGCTATTATAGATAATTTCTTCATTTTCATCAATATTTGATATGATAACAGAGGATATTCTTATAGGGTTTGAATCGAACAACCTGATGTTCTGGAACTACTACTGGTTTGTTGTTGGGAGGGGGAGGTGTAACTGTGTGTTCTTTTACGGTTCTCAAATCAAAACTACCGAAGTTATCCAGCACGATACACTTGCCATCGTCCAGAGCTTCACTGATTACCCCTAATAAGGAGTAAAGGCTTTGTCTCAACACTTCTTTAGACAAGCCTGAGCGTTCTTTTGCTTTCTGCAAAAGTTCGTTAGAAGAAAGTTGTTTCTCTTTCATGTTCATTTTATTTATATGGTGTTACTTGTATTTCGTTATGGAATCCGACTTGCAACGTAAGGGCATGTACATGACCGAGTTTATCGAAGGCTTCGAAAGGCCTCCTTAGCTTACCATGAGCCAGCAATTCCTTTGCATCATGGAGATTGACCTTGTGGCCGTAGTAATGCCTCCATATTTTAAAATCACAGCCGTGTCTGAAATTGGAACAATTGAAGGCTGTCGGACCTACCAAAAAATCTTGTCCGCAAGCAGGACACTTACCAATGATAGAAGATAGTTCCACGCTTCCATTTTCGCCGCTTGTAAGATAAGCAGAGAACCATTTGCCTTGCTTATTGAGGAAACCATCAAGAATATCACCATCCCCATTACAGAAGTCTTCTGCCTCTTCTACAGTGATATAACGATTACAGATGAAGTTGGGTATGATGAAGTTGCATAAGGAGTTGGTGGATAGATGGTTGATACAAGCATACCCAAACCGTGTCTGAATAATTTTTCCTCCACAGTTAGGACAGACTGCATCAATAGGTCGTGTCTCGGTTTCTATATTATAACCCTTGCCGGGGGTGATGACAAAGCGTCCTTGATAAGGGAACCCTTTTTGATCGCACATTTCCATGTATTCTGTATTGCCAGTCGTTATCAACTGCCGGATCATCCCATCGGTTATATCAACACCATGTGCATGGAGAGGTATTGAAAATCGACAACCACCATGCTCTGACGATGGTTTTAATCGGTTAGTACAAACATAATCTCTATTAGTCTTGATAATATGGCCATGCCCACATACAGGGCATAGACCAAACACTCTATCTGATTGTTCCATTAAAGTACCTTATTATAGTTATAGTTTAATTGTATCTGCGTAGATTATAATTCCAGTCGCTAATAACGCCTTCCACTATATTCTTACCTGTCATTATAGCTGCCCATCCTTCGGGATCGAGTTTAAAGAAAAGATCACGCCAGCGCATAGTTTGGATTTCCCATGCGAGAAGATAAAGCGAGGTGTTAATGCTTTCGAGTTTGTCAACCACAGTATTGCAGATGTAATAGCGTTCTGCGGAATCGAGAAGATTCACCTTATTTTTTTTGTTGACTATATTTCCCTGACTATCATAATCGGTCGTGTTATATGTGCCAGTGGTTACAAGTTGCTCTAAGAAAGGATAGAGACTCATCATATCCATGGTCATGCTGCTAAGCTCCGTACCAACCGTTGTTGCGAGGAATGTTCCTTGGAAGCCACCTACCTTGATGGCACGGCGCACATTGTTCATGTTGGCAGGAATTTCCTTAACAACCAATTCGCCAGCACGCTTTATTTGATAAAGATTCTTAAAGGCACCTTGTACGTTGGACATATAGTCCAGCACCTTGTCCTCCACCTTGTGCATTTGATCCAAAGCCACCGTTACGGCAGCTTCTGCAGCGATGATTTTTTTCTGTGTCTTCTCACGTTTTGAATAGATATTCTTCAACGTGTTCATCTGCAATGTAATGGCACCAGCCAGGGCAGGATCTACTTGCACGGTAGCTGCATGGATATAGCTATTGAAACAGCACAACAATGCGATGAAAAAAGTCTTTTTTTTACTGATTTGTGATTTCATATATTCTCTTTTCTTTTTTACAATTTTCCACTCTGTTTCTGATGAGCTGGACTATATCATATCGGGCACACACACCATACATCACCATCGTACTGTCAGTCTTGTCAGTGGAAATGATGCACACTGTTTTTACCCTCCATAACTTTTGTAGAAAGGTCTGCGACTCGCTATAGTCCACCACACGATACAATTCTATATAGTCGGTATGGTGTGAGAATACACCACGAATACGACATAGCGAAGTATTACTGATGATCCAGACGACAGCCGTGAGAGTGATATACTTCGCTATCCCCACGATAGCCAACAGCAGGGAAAGAGAAGATAAGCCGATTTGGATATATCCATTATTGAAGATAAATGAGAAGGGCATGACAACAAGCGACATCATAAACAATAAGGTCAATCCTGTGTATTCAGCAAAAAACTGTCTGTAATTTGGTTTGATATATACGTCCATAGCCCTATATCTTTAGCCCATCCATCCGCTTTTCCCTAAGATTGTCTTCACGTTCAAACTTACTTTTGGAAAGGATTTGAGACGATGGTTTGTTCATTACTACATCATTCCAGTCTTTGAAGGCAGCTGGCGCTTTCTCTACGCCATATTTGCGTTTGAAGTGTATGAAATCATGCAGATTATTCAGTGTTGCTTTTTGAGTGTCCAGTTTATGCTCGATTCCATTAACACTTACTCTGATGGCATCATCGGTCTGCACAATGTTGAGTGGAATCTTTTCTACAACGCCAACCATCCGCATTCCATAGATACGCCCAGGCACGTCATTGTCGAAACAATCGACGGCACGAGCATTAGAGTAATAGTCCATAATACCTCCGATCTGCTGATTGGAGAAAGTACCTCCAATCGAAACAAAGACAGATTGTTCCAGTTCTCCCTTTAGTATTGCCTTATTTGCCTGATAGAAAGCCATAACATCGTATGCACTTTCGGCGAAGTACACATGCTTGATGTCCTGCGGATTATTGTTCTTTGAGAAGTCCACAATCCAAGCAGCAGTGGTGGAATTGGTTCCTGTAGCTTTACGCTTGAAACTGCCATAACCACGTATCTCATAGCCTTCCACTTTATCCGAACCAGGCTTAACGTAAGGGAATCCAATATTGACAAACTCGCTGTTAAAGCGTGTGTCCTTTACTCTCTGAACCCATGGAGCAAAGTCTTCGATGGTCTCCTTCTTGATATTGCGCTGACGGAAGATATATTGAGCAGCATCCATATTTTGTAGGATAGGTTCTATCTGATAAAGCTTGGGATCATAGGGCTTGCTTTCCCTGTTGATTTGAGTATATGCTTTTTGTTGAGTGTCATCTATGGGTTGGTTAGCAAACTTGGCCATGACTTTGCTGATTAAATCCCATGTATTACGACCACTTACACCAAAAGAATTTGCATTCTCCTGAATAAAGTTGATTACATCACCACGCTGACCATTACGGCGGAAGAAAGTCTGTTGTGACTTGTCATGAATATGACTTACAATGATGGTGTCCTTTCTTCCTCCTGCTGAATCGGGAAGTACAAATTCAATGTACCGCCCCATTCCTGCTTTTCTGTCAACTTGATAACCGAGGCTATATGCTATATCGTCAATACCAACCTTAGCCTTCAAAGCTTTGAAATCTACTTGATGTTCTCTCATAAGCCTATCAGAGTTTTAATCCAGTTGATACTTGTCGTTCAATCTTGGGATGGTGTAATTCATCACCATATTTCTCCTTTACAATAGAAGATAGCAGGGTTTCCTTTTGCGAGTTATCGCTAAGACGGAGGTACGATACAGCGGTCTTGTTATCAATAGTTTTTTGCTCCAGCTCCTGCCCATTGACAGAAGCTTGGACAACATATACCCCTGATGGTTGTTTATAAATATTTGCTCTTACAACCTGCTTAGTTTCTTCATGTCTTTTTTCGATGCCCAGCCCTTCTGCCAAAGCCTCCGAAAAATTATTATAGTCATCGGCAGAGGCGAGTGGATTTCTGTCAGGATTTATCTGTTTTTCTTGTATACTTTCAGATTTAGCCTTTACGGAATTTATATCTTGCTTTTGTGATGTAAAGGTCGATTGTTCGTCATTAAAACTTTCCAAATTACCTGCTTTTATAGGAACCTGATTTAATGCGATACGCTGTTCATCAATCTTCTGCATAATCAAATCAGAAGCCTTATTGACATCAGCCATAACCGAAATAATAAACTTTGGTTCTTCATGCAATGTTTTGAGCCAACTATCAACGTATGCAACATTGTTATCTTGAATACGGCGGTCAAAGCCCATGGTATTACCAACCATTGCTGACGAAAGCTCTGCCACCAGCTCCTCCTTGCCATATTTCGGATCACCAAAACGATTATGAATATTGCGGTTCAAACGTTCCTCTGTACCTGTGGAGTGAGCCATTTCATGCAAGGCAGTGGAGTAATATTCCATACCATCCTTATATATGTCTGATTCCGATGTGCCTTTTTTGAATTGTCCCTTTTGAGGCAAGACTATCATATCGCGCGATGGGCTAAAATAAGCACCATCAGAAGGCTTGTCATACTGAATACGACAAAGCCATTCCTGACGTTCAAACATTCTGTCGAGCGCATTGTTCTGATACATACCTTCGATATCAGTAAGCTTAGGGCTTCTGAAACGTGCCACAATCTGGTCATACTTCTCCTTGTTGACCTCCTGCATATTGGTCTGGTCGATGTTGTAAACACGGAATGAGCGGAGAAATGGGCGAACCTCGCAAGCCTCCTTTTCTGCTTGGCTCATTTTTCTGTAATCTGCGACAGACACTTTTTTGCCGTTATCATCCTTGATGCTCATGTCCCAGTAGATAACAGGCATAGCCTCCGAGCCTTTTTTTAGGTGCAGGCCTTCCTTCTCCTTTTGTAAGAAGGTCATATACACAGGAGTAGCATAATGATTGATGGCTGTGTCCATAAAGAGAAACAAAGAGTTTGTGCCTGAATAGTTTCGTCCATTCAGATTCTGTGGCATACCGAAGTGTCCTTCACCACCTATCCATCCTTTTTGCCAATTATTGGCTTTAGCTTCTTCAAGTCTTGAGACCATCATTTCTGAAAATTTCTCAATGGCTCTGTCACTGGATGACTGCGAATTGTTGTGATATTGATATGCCATAAACCTACATTAATAAATCTTGACTTTCAAGAAACTTAGCATCAGTTTGCTCAAGGAACAACTCGGCATTATCCTCATCGGGTTCCGCACCTCGATCAGAGAGCCATAGCTGATAACTCTCACTGTATTCACTTTGCTGGAGATATTCTACCCAGCCTATGCGCCCCTCCTGTTTGAGAAGCTCAAGTTCTTCGAATGATTTACTTTCCATTTTCGAATGAGTATTATTGGTGTTATAGTCATTCCCCTCATCGATGTGAGGAATGACATTTGGATTATGATTTTATCTTGAATTACGGATTATAGTTTCAGACCTTGTGAACGTTCCAGCTTCTTTTTAAGGGAAAGATCCTTAACATCTTCTGTCAGATATTTAGCTCCGAGTTGTTCCTTGGAGGCCGTCTTCGACTTAAAAAGTGAATAGAGGTCGTTATTCGTCATTTTCCTTTCTGGTGTTTGTCCCCTGTCTTTGACTGTTGCAGAAATGAGCCAGGCTCCATCTACACCTTTTCTGACACGAACTTCCTGAACTGGGATGTTCTCTGGAAATCTGTATTTTTCGTATGCAGTTTTAAGGTGTAACTGTTCACCAATGACCTTCTCTGCAAGCTGGCTTTTGCTCTGTGTACGGTCAAAGTACATATCCAGCTGATCGTGGGTGAGGGGTGTAGCATGAAACCGCTTATCTCCCATTTCGGCATACAACATATATTCTCCGAAATGAGGCTTGGTTTCGTTGCGCTGCTTGTAAACCCGGAAACTGGTTAACTCTCTGCCATCAGAAAGTTTCAGATTATCAAAATCATCCTTACTTAGCTGTTTGACCATCTTGGAAGGATAGTATTTGGCAAACATTTCCTTTACGGAAATTTCATTCTTCATGAAAGCATCCACATCCTGTTCCTTTACAGCCTTAGGGTGCAATCCCACACCATCGAGGCGAGCATAGAAGAAATACTTTCCTTCTTGTTTGGGTGATTCAAACAAGTTGGCAGAAGTTACTTTCTGACCATTCTCTGTGATGAGTTGAGGGGCTATAGCCTTCTGCACCTCACTTATCAAATAGTTGTAAAATTCGGGACGGATATTCTCTGGGTGATAGTACCTTCGCTTCTTCGAGTCGTCGCCAGGCACAGAACCAGCAAATGAAACATTATCATTCCAGACATAAACACGGTTGAGCGATACACCTTTATCTTCATCAGTACCAGCGACAACACCTTTCTTCGTACCGAAGTTTGGCAGTACGACCATTTTTGTACCGCGCATTACAGCCTTTATAGCATCAATAAATTTTTGTTGCTGTTCCGTTGTTGGTGTAGCAGAGGTTCTCTGTACTGCTGGCTTTATCTCCGTCTGCGGTGATAGATGTTCCTGTTTATATGCTTTGGCAGCTGATGGAATTACCTCTGCAAGCTGCTGAATGGAGGCTGTTTTCAACTCTCTAAGCTGGAGCTTATTACCTTCTGTGTCAGAGAAAGTCACTCTTCCACGCAAGACCTGCATCTTGTCAAGTATAGCAGTTTCCCCTTTTGTCGTTTCTACGTTCAACGCTTTAGATGACAAAGGAAGTAAGAAAGCATGATGGTTGTTCTTACCAACAATTTCAACTACTTTGTTATTGAAATCGTCTCTTTTCTCTTTGACATTATCATTTGTTTTCTTGGTAGACTTTATCTCCTCCACCTTTTCCTTTTGAGGTATTTCGAGCTGATCGCATAAAGCGACACGTACTCCAGTACGAACGAGTTTTGGTAGATTGATGTCGAGGGCATGATGTGGAAAACTTACCTTTTCTATACGATCACTATTCTTGGTAAGAGATAGATCAAGTAGTTCTGATGCTTTCATGGCATCATCACGATACATTGTGTAAGAGTCGCCTGTGCGAAAGAGGAGCATAGCATCAGGATGCTTTGTCTTCATAGTATCATACTGTTTCAATATCGGAGACACTGCTTCTAACTTTTTAGCAGTCTTTTTGTCAGAAACAGACTTGGTCTTTTTCTGAATGGCATCTTCCTGCTCCACCGACGTTTTAATTTCCTTAGTCATAGGTAAAATGGATTAAATGTTATGGAATAGCCAAAGAAGACGATACGCAAAAAGCCCGACCATGCCAATCTGAAAATAGAGATTGCCAAAGCCGAGCATACAACAAGTCCTGTCAGAAACATAGCATGTCCCTGATAGAAAATATTTATATTAATTTTGTGATTCCCCGTGACAAGAGAATAGTCTTCTCTGGGCATAAAACAAAATTTTATGCTCCTTGAAATCAGTCTTTAAAACTGGGGAAATATATTAAAGACTACCGAGAAGACAACTGTCAGCTAAATCGGTAATTGTATTAAAGTGTCCCTATCAAGGGATTAGTTATTTAATGAGCTTTTTATGGAACTCTTAGTGTAATAATAAGAAGATAATAAAGATTATAGCTTTATGCCAGTAGAAACTTTTTGCTCTTCTTTGACCTCACGCCTTTGTTCCCTGTTTTGCAGTTTATCTACAACCTGCTTGTATTCCCAACGGTTTTGATCTGTAAGAACATAGCCCATAAAACCTTCATTGGCTATGTCGTACTTTATCTTTTGTTGACGATCCCATTCTGCCATATCTCCTTTGACAACCTTAAAGCCTTGTGGCTCTTTCAAATCTACGCCAACGGAAACTTTTTCATGACCTACTTCGAGTTCAACAGGCTTGCCTTCCTTGATGGCTTGCTTCTGATTTGCCCCCAACTGTATGTCGTTTATCTTCTCCATTTGAGCTATCTGCTCTGGAATGCGCAAGTTGCTGGCATTACGCTTGATAAGTGACTTGGTTTCATTATCCATTTGGATAAACTGCATACGACGAACACCATCTTCTTTGACCTCCTTACGAATAGTATCACCTCGACGTAGCCTTGCTTTATCGTCATCGGTTAGTGATAGGTCACTGACCATTTCTTTTCTGACAGGATAGGTCATCAACTGGATATTCCCAGCTCTGTCCTGAACGAGTTGTAACTTTAATGGAATATCATAGATCTGTCCACTTTGAGATTGAACTTGGGCTTGAATAAGCGGTGTGACTTTACCACTTAAAAAAGTTTCCAATAAGTCCTTCGGCATAGAGAGTGTTTTCTCTTTGCTAATGCCAAGATTAGCCAGCTTGCCATATGGAATGTCCTTTTCTAAAAAACGATTTACCATTGCCATAACATAATTTTTTATAGTAATTTTGATTCAAATTTAGGAAAAATCATTTTAAGATGAAAGTAAAATCGTTGTTATTTGTAGGTGTGTCATTTCTCGCTTTTCCTTATCAGACAATGGCACAATTCTATACCATTATGCGTGAAAACGAGAGTGCAAAGCGAGCTGTTAACAATGACGAGTCGGGAAAGAACAAGGTTGATGAAGACTACTTTTATACCTATCAAGATTCGATGAAAGTTCACTCAAAAGAAAGCAAAACAAAAACGGATTTTGGTGATTTCTTCTCTACTGCGGAGGGACATGAAATATCCATAGAAAAAGATGTCCCTGTTTTTGTCAATGTTAAAGACAGTATGCTATTCGGATTGATTAAAGAGAGGATGGATGTGTGTCTTCCTCTTGATTTTATCAGTGTTACTTCTGGATATGGTATTCGACTAGATCCCTTTAAGAAATGTTCTGCTTTTCATGACGGCGTTGACCTTGAATGTAACATGAGCCATGTTTATTCCATGCTACCAGGCAGAGTGCAGAAGGTGGTATATAGTAAGAAAGGTTATGGCAATCACATTGTCCTCGACTATGGTCATATACAATGCCTTTATGGGCATTTAGCTGCTATTACAGTCAGGGAGGGCGATGAAGTATATGCAGGTACTATCGTCGGAATATCAGGAAATACAGGTAAATCGACAGGTCCACATTTGCACATCAAGATCACAGCAAATGGCAAGAGCCTTAATCCTACACCGTTCATAGCCTATCTGAATAAGTATATAACCGGGCTTCGGAATAAGATAGCTTATGTGCGTTTTGGCACACGGCCACCTAAGGAATTGAATATAAACAATCTCTATCAGGCATTGGACAAATATGGAATAGCCTTTCCTAAAATTGTAGTAGCACAGGCACTACTGGAAACAGGCTATTTCACCTCAAACGTCTGCTTAAACTACAACAATCTATTTGGGCTACGCAGACCATCAGATGGCTCGTATTATCGCTTTGGTAACTGGGAGGAGTCTGTGAAGGCTTACAAAGATTATGTACAGTACAAATATAGAGGTGGAGACTACTTTAGATTTCTCGGTCAGATTGGGTATGCAGAAGATCCAAACTACCTATATAAAGTAAAGAGCATCAGTAGTTCTTTATAACCATTTTTGAAGATAGAAAAGTAAAAAGGGGAAACAGATTTAGAGTGTCTGCTTCCCTTTTTTATGAGTAAATTTTCTTTCTTATCACACAACAAAAATCACCTAAAATTTATTATTATCCACTTATTACAGCGATTAGAAATCTATCTTTTTTACTCTGTATAAAAGGCTACTTTTTCATCTTTCACACGCCTTTTCTGATAAAAAAGACAAAGCTGCGTAAAGATCCAACACCCCGCAATGGGTAAGAACTTGACACCGTAACCTAAAATTTTGATGCAATACTTTAGAACGAAATAAAGAACAGCACCTACTGCATAGGCGGTCAATACCACAATTTTTACGAGAAATCCAACTATGCAGTAGGTCAAATAACCTATCAGTCCAGTAATCAGTGTAACCATAGTAACCCTTATTAGTGAATATTTGATTTATGTATCAGGTTATGATATAACCTTTTATCAAAGATACAAAATATTTTCACTATATCCAACTTCCAAAGGGATTTTTACGGCTAAAGCAGGTCTATTGTCGCTGATACCTTTTGTACAAAATCATTCCTTGTATTTTCAAGTTGCTTGACAATTTGCTGTTGTAAAAGCTCCAGCTTGGCTTTTACTATCGTATTGATAGAGAACGATTTTGCAAATTGGTCAGCATCCGCAATCTTAAAGTCTTTAGCCAGTAGGAAATCCACTGATATATAGTTTGAATAGAATTGTAGTATTTTGATAAAGGAATCAGAGTTTACAATCTTGTTATGCTCTATTTTCGATATGGCAATGACGGGTATTCCTGCTGATTGAGAAACTTGTTGTTGCGTCATAATGAGATATTGACGAACATTTTTTAGCCGTTCGCCAATATTTTCTATTTGATCAATGGTTGCTTTATACATTGTTATTTTATTTAGACTTTACTTTTTCACCATCAGGATATAACTCCTTGATCATCTTTGTAATATCTTCATCAACCTCAATGAAATTTCGATTAAGGATGACTTCCATATCACGATCAGAACCAAATTTATAAATAGGTGGTATATCCTCATACAGGGATTCTTCTGTCTTGATTTTCTTCATGTCAAAATTAGTCTTGCAGAAATACTTTGAGGTCTTAAACTCCGTTGAGTTTTCTATTTCAAAGGTATTCATCGCATCGTTAGGAGTAGGCGTGAAGTCTCTTGCAACCTGACCAGCTAACCAACCTGTGGCCATATCCGCAATCTTTGCAGCAGGTAAGAGGTTATCCATCTTCTCGGATATAGAGGTGGAAACCTTTTGGTCGTTGATGGAGATAGACTTACTCGTCTGTTTGACTTTACCGAAAATGTCATTCTGCGCCCATTCCAGTGTCTCTTTGTTACGAGCTGCGCCCATGAACACATTACCACAAGTGGAAAGAATCTTCTGCATACCATTCTTTCCATAATCCGCCTCCAGCTGGGGTAGCTCTTGGAAACCCAAGGTTACAGAAACTTTATTACTCCGGGCTGTACCTATCAAGCGATCTATCTTGTGAAAGTAAAGTGTAGGTAGCTCATCAACTATCAGACTACAGGGATAATTGTTTTTACTATTAATCTTCATGACGAGACGATTGAGGATAAGGGCATTGAGTGAGCCTATTACTTGTTCCTTCTCTGGATCGTTGGCAATGACAAGATAACTGGGATGTTCACGATCTGATATTTTTAGGTCAAAATCATCACCTGTGAACACCCAATAGGCTTCCTGTGTAGCAAGACGACCTGCAGCGACACGTAACGTACCAACCATACCTTCCAACTGATCCATAGCCTTATTCTTAAAGGCAGACTCAAAAGGTGCCATAAGGGGCTTGATGGCACGGTCACTCATCAAAATGTTGAATACGTCATTGTAAGGCTTGTTGAGAAACTGGAGAACATGAGCCATATCCGAAAACTCACCAGTTCGTGTGTCTGGAACAACTCTATTTCCCTTGTTGTCCTCATACCAAGTTTCTTGTATGGTCACCAAACAGCCTTCTGTATCTTCATAAGAGAAACCATCCAAATCTACATACAAGCCGTTATCGTCTATGGACACGTTGCTCCAATCCTTATTATAGAAATCGAGGACAACCTCTCCTTTTTCATTGACACCAGCATAATCCGTCCAGTTCTTATAGACTAACAGAAGTGTACCCTCTTCGATATTGTCTATATTGACAACTCTTGTATATCGGAAAAAGCGTTTTAGTTTCTTACCTTTCAAATATCCTGTGGGATGAAAGTTGACAAAGAAATAAATGATGGCAGCAAGGAAGTTCTCGGAAGCATTCTTAAAGAAAGCCTCGGAGCCACCCTTTTTGTCTCCACCACCTTTGTTTAGTGACTCTAACAATGTAGCTGCTGTTTCAGAGGCTGCAGCAAGATCAGGAATATACTTCTTCTGAATAGGATTGATACGGTTGGAATAGCGTACATTCGCAAAGTTGATGATATGAAATCCGCAGTTATCTGGCAGATGACCATACTTCTTGTTCTTACAATACTGATACAGGAGGTTTTTGGCAAGCGTAGGAAACTTATAGTCATAGACCATCATTGTGAAGCCTTTTGCACTATGCTGTCTGATAAAAGGATCTATGATGCCAAAAGACTTACCTGAACCGGGAGTACCCAATACCAAGGTCGCACGGAAGGGGTTGATGATATTTATCCAGCCATGTCTCATGCGCTTCTTGAAATAGAATATCATAGGAATGTTGACAGAATAATCATTATCAATTTTCTCTTCCATCTGTTGGAAGCTCTCTTCCTCAAAGTTAAAGCGGTCGTCTCCAAGTTTATGGTTGAAATACTTACTGATAGCATCTAACCCTTGATGGACAAGCATGATACCAAGGATGGAACATACGACATAGATAATCCGGTTGGTAGGGAAGCCCAACATCGTTCCTCCCCATGTATCCTTATGCACAAGAACACTGGTCAATATAAGATAGAATCCAATGGACAAAGGATAGACGACCATTGTCTTCATATTGAACTTCAATTCTTTTCTTGCCTTAGTACCTATACACGTTACGCCAATACATACAAGCTCCATAAACTTACAACCGATGACGCTATTGAATAGTTTCAGTTTGTACAGGAAGGATAAGAGAAATTTTGCGATGGGATTGTTTGATGCGATAGGTAGGTTCATCACAATCTCAAATATTAGAACAATATAGATACAACTTCGGAATATATTGTATATTTGTTGCTGCTCTTTGGTTTCTTCTGTTGCCATATCAAGAGTGAATAATCGATTAGTTCATTTTCATACGTAGAATTGGACGAACCTGTGCAGGGTCGGTTTTGAGGATAGAGGATATGTAGCCAGAATGTAAAGAGATACATTTGGCATATAATTCTTCTGTCTGTGTGGAAGAGCCGTCCTGGGTGGAGCTAAGATAAGGAACAGCGAGGAAGGTATCACCATCTATCGTTTCCATAACTTTCCCTATAGTCCCAATATTGGCAGACAGCATTCTTAATTCACCAATGGAAGGCAATGCCCATCCTTTGACTGGTGATGGAAAGTCGATGATTGTTTTGACGGCAGGACTCTTATGTTCTGATTTGAGTATAGCTGATGTATTGTCGATACCACAAAGTGCGTTCTCGTCTGCAGAAACATTGGAAACACTCATCAGCGTATCAAGGTAAGCCGCTTGTCCGAGGTTCTTTGTAGAGACAACCCATATGCTATCCTTTCTTGTGCCAATGACGACACCCACGGCGGTCATCTTTGAAACGTCATATCCATGTACAGATATGATACTGTTGTCTGATAGGAGAATGGAACCTGTGTTTACATTACCGTGCCAGTCTTCTATATGTTCTGAACATGAAGACATCTGAAAAGACAGTAGCATCATAGCTACTGCCCATATCATAAAGTTGATTTTTCTTTTCATACGTTTTAGTTCAATTGTTCTACAATATATTCTTGAAATATATTCTGCTCTTGTGGGAGTCTTTGATAAAGGCAATGGATATGTGGTATATCATTACCTTGATGAAAATGAGGTAGCATGGCAACTACTCGGTTCTTTTCTTTACAGAACTTGTCTGCAATAATGGAAAGCTGCTCATACACATTAAAGTAATGTTCGTCATTGTCTTCATCAGAGGCATCCACTTCAAGATATATGATACAACATCCTACGTCGGAGCCAGTAGGTAGTTTTCCCACTCGTTCCCTCATATTGTCATTGAAGAGTTTAAGAGCTTTTTTCCTGGCATCGAGTTCGTCCAAATGAAAGTCTACTTGTCCTTTCCTTTCAAAAATGGAGAAAGAAGAATGAGGAATACAACGATGTTGGGTAATAAACTTATCCTTTGTCATAAACATATAGGCTTCGAAACCTATGATATTTTTCCCATTAAGGGGATAGTCTGCTTGTGGCACTATTGTCATATCAGTTGTCGTTAAAGAGGTATCTTTACACCGATAGTGAGACCATTACGAAAGGTATCACCGTGCATGAAATTTACGTTGTTCTTTTGTTTGAGTGCAACCTTCCAACCATTTACAAAGGTATAGCTGTATTCAAAGCTGCCCTCTGCACCAAAGAAATAATCTCCTCGAAAGGCACCTGCAACAGGGCCGAGATCAAGACGGAGAGTAGAATTTTTCCAACGCACTAAGTTCTTCTTGTATAAGATACCACCATTCCAGTAATAGTTTTTCCAAAACGACTTGCTACATACTTTGCCACATTCGGGATCTTTAGCCCAACGGTTACCAACCTCACCGAAGACTTCAAAGGCATTGTCATATTTCAGTTCCTTCTCATAGCCAAAAGTAGCATTGAGAGTATTTTGAAACAAGAGTCCAGTATTGATGGTGATAAATTCGTCTCCCTCTCCAGCATAGGTTTGAGGAAGGAGAAAGAAAGCTAACATCAGGGATAAGATTATCTTTTTCATCGTGGTCCTCCTACATTATAGTTTCTTGTTAAGCTCTTCATCATCTGCTCATCGAAGCCATCAGCGTGAAGAATATCAGAGTACTCTATCGGAATATAAACAACACGACCAGAAATCTGACTTTCAGAGATTTCTAAATTAAGAATCTTCTCATCAGGGAAGGTAAGTTTGTTTAACACAATAACGTTGCGGTAGCCTTTCTTGAAGGAATTGGCCTTGTTGAGTATATAGGTTGGTGTAAGCTCTATCGTCTGTGTATTGGTTGCTTTACTTTCTTTCTTGTCGGTGAGTTTTATGCGGATCTCATCAATATCAAACTTGATCTTCGTACTGTTATAAAGAGAGAAGTCTATAAAGAAATAGTCGTCAACGGCATATATATTATTGACAACTGCCTTTATACCATACTTCTTATATTGAATGTTGTGGAACCGGGCTGGTATACCATAGATAGCCCAGGCGCAACGAGCCATTTCTGCTTCGGGCATCAGTACATCTGGATTATTGTATCGTTTGGTGTCCTGGAGGTTGATATTGTAGATAGAATTGGCGTGAGCTGGTCCTTTCACATAGACAACATTAAGTTGTGATATGTGGCGTTCACCTATGACTGTCATCGTACCTGCCAGCTCATAGTCATACATCCTACCAGCAGGTTTGATGCGCACGATGTTGTCTGCACATTGATTGCCAATAATGTTGTTGGTGGATATGTCGACAAGCTTTATGTTCTCTGGCATGACTATATGTGTAGTCACTTGCTCATTCACATATACCGTGTTCTTGCGCAGATCACTATTAAAGATATAGGCATCCTCCATACTCTGACGATGAATATAATGTACCTTGGCTGTATCGGGAACAATGTCACGGTACTTCTTCTGTGCCCAAGTGGGAGCAGCAAAAAGGATTGCTAATAGCGTAAATACTAAATTTCTCATTGATTTCTTTTTTTAATTCTGCATATCCGCATACGATGGTTATGGTTATTCGTCGACGGAAGTATTGATAAGATATACGATAGTGTTATATTTAATGCGAGCCTTGTTCTTGCGCATATTGGCAGACACAGCATTGCTTGCTGACTGATATATATTTTGCAAGGCTTGCAGGGCAACAGACTCTCCATTCATGGTAGAACCATAGTTGTTTCCGAATTGCATATTCTGCTGCATGGCTTGCGCCCCAGCTTCTTTCATCATGTCTCTGAAAGCTGACTCTGGTACATAAAAGCCTTCCATTCCATCGTTGTCATAAATAGATAAGTTGACCTTGATAAACTTACTACCCACAAGAATACTCGTGATGTTGGCTCTGACTCGCTGTTGACCGAAGCCAGTAACAAGACCATAGAGATATGTGCCTTTTTTTAAGAGAATCTTATTGATAGTAACATCATCGAGTAATTTAAAACGTAAGCGAGTTCCTTCATGGGCTTTGGTAGTCTTGTCTATCATCGCCTTAATGAGAGGGGCATCTACATTCTTTGTAGCAGATACGGTGTTGAAACGATCAGCATTAGGACTGTTTACCTTTTCTACGGTTTGCACCTTTTCTGTACTTTTTTTTGATTTTCCCCCAGTCGGGCGATTTGAACGTTCGTTTCCACCATAACTTTCTGCATAAGGATCATCATAATTGCGATAAGAGCCATTTCTGTTGCCTCCGTAGTTACCACTACCAGCATCGATGGCACGTTGGGCTGCTTGGCTTCGTTTCTGTATATATTCAAGTTCTTTAGCATAGTCATCAAGTTCGTCTCTACGGTTGCTGCCACTGTTTCTCCTTGAACCACCACCATATCTACCACTATATCCACTGTTTGAATAGGAGTTGATATGCTTTCTTGATTCGGCAAGACTGCGCTCCATTTCTTCCTGGGCCTTTTGCTGGGCAATACGATCGGCATTGTCTTTGTCAATCTGATCCATTTCACTTTCACTGTACCCATTACTTGAAGAGTCTTTTGCTGCATCTTCATTGCCAAGTCCATCAATAGCCGAATAGCCATCCTCACCCATTCCACGATCTCCCATTGAGGCCATCTTATCCTTCATTCCCTGATTATCAGCATCAGGAAGTTCCATGTTAAGGGAGTCCGTAGCAACCTTTGCGGATGTTGTGCTATTGCCATCAAACATGCTGGACACCTCATATGCGAGGAAAGTCAAAGGGAGGAAAACAACAAGCGGAAATATATATTTCGGCTGTTTTAGATTTAGTTTCTTCATTATTTTCCTTTCTTTAAAAAGTTTACGATGTTTTCTAATTGACGATAGTCCTGTATGATACGGACAGAATCTTCATGACTCTTCACGTCAATGGCAAGTAGAGAATCCAGCTCTTTATGAATGGCAACGCCTTTATCTATAAGCTGTTTGAGTTCTATCTTCTCACTTTTTTTCCTTTCGTCAATTTGCCGAAGGCCATTCATCATGGGTTGGATATTCTCTATCGACTCGGTCTTACCACTGAAATCCATCTGTGTATTATCAGTGTTGGAGCGTGTCATATCATACAGAATAGAAATTGCTGTGGTCACGAAAGCGAAAGAAAGAAAGCCGACCACCAATGCAAAGAAGGTCTTGCGATTCTCAGATGCCCACTGATTACTCTTCTCTATCTTATTCTTAACTTTCCATCCCTTGGAGAGTTTCCAACACATATAACGAATCTGCCGCTTATATTTGGGCAGTTCTTTTTGTTTCCCTTTTGTTGCCATATCATCAATATTCAAGGTCTATATTCTTCAATGTCTTCCAATGGGTGATAAGTAATCCATGAGGATTGTTCTGTGTTCTCGGCACATTTTCGAGTTCGCCACTGGTAATCAGAGTACGCCGAATACTCTTGGTGCGTCGTCTAATATTTTGTGTACCATAATAAGTGAACTTCCTACTGTGTTCGTCCAACTTGATACTATCACACATAATCGTACAAGTAGCCGACGAAGAAACAATATCAGAAAAGAAACCGTTTTCTTCCATAGCCTGTTTCTGCTTCAAGGCTGTTTCATCGGCCATGTACATAGCTTTACCCAATGTCCATTTGATATAATCATCATCAGGAGGCAATGTAAAGAAGTATTGATGAAAGAGCTGTATATCGGCTTTCGCTTCCATCACGAAGTTTGCCTCTTGTTGACTACGTTGGGCAAGGAAAGGTATATCACCGTCGAGAACGTAAACCTGATTACGTTCTTCAGACAGAACCTTTGAGCCATAGGCTATCAGCATACCACAGACAACTACATTGCCAACGATTGTTAGCAATACGGTTGTAAGGGCAAGCCTTGTCTTTTTTTCTAAACTTTGTATCAGCATATATTATTGATTATCTTTTCGTTTATAATTTTCGTCATTCTTTCCGACATTATTGTAAGACCGTGCTCTGTCGCCACCTGCTGCATAATGTTGTCCTAAACCAGTGTTGCTTATAACACTACCTACAATAGAGCTTGTTACAGACTTCCCTTCGTCTCTATTTTGATTATAGGAACCAACAACACTTGCTGCCCCTAATGAGCCACCGACAACAGAACCTACTGCACCACCAACGGCTCCAGCAGCTGCACTTACTCCTGCAGAGCCTGCAGCGGTAGCCACACCACTTGCAGCAGAGCCTGCACCCGACGACACGCCACCAGGAATAAGCCATGAACAAACCTCTGGTACCATACTTAATATCTTGGCTCCAGCCAACATGCCTACAACATACATACAGGTTGTACCAATGGCTTGCATACCAAGGGCACCAATGTTATTCCAGTTGACTGCGTTATGAAGAAGACTATTATAAGCTGTCAAGTCAGACCTTAAATAGAACATGATGAGGAAGTCTACATAATATACGATAAGATACACGAGGAATCCCCAAAGGGAAACTGTAAGATATTTTGAGATCCACTGTGACCATGCGTTTCTCCATGGTGGGACAATAGACAATGCAAACATCACAGGACAGAACAACTTTAGTACGCTTAGGAAAATTCTTTGCCCTACCAACATTCCGTAATAGGTCATTTGGAAGATGATTTCGCCTATGAAACGGATAATGTCATTAGCCCACTCACTTATTTTCGTCTCTACAAGAACAGCAGCTTGTTGGGCGTAATTCTTAATGCTATTACCAATATTCTCTACACTGTGCTGGATTTTGTCTAACAATCCATCTTCTGTAGCTGCATCTTGGGCAGCCTTCTGTTCTTCTTGTTTGGCTTGTTGACTACGAAGGGAATCCACATATTCTTGCTGTTTTTTAGCAACGGCAAGTTCTAATGTTGCAACTTGTTTGTTGGCTGCAGTAGCCATGCTATGTGTCTTATATTCTAACCAGTTACCAGGAACATCCATGGCTGGAAGAATAAATTTTTCAAGTATGACGGGATGAATACAAATAGCCAGTCCTAAAATTCTAAGGATTTTCATAACATCTATACCACGACGACCAAGTATCATCATCCAGCATTCGTATGAACCAACACAAAGGGCAAAGCAGATTCCCAAACCACTGCCCATATTTGTCATTTCTCTGAAAAGTCCATTAGTTGGGGGCGTTTTCATTACGTTCATCAGTTCAGCGAGACTTTTATCAATGACAGGCAATCCCATTGTCAGCAACTGATCAACGAAGATGGATAATGTCATGTTTACGCTTAACAGTAAATCTGTCATAATCTTATTTTTATAATATTTTTAATAGAAGGCTTTGGCAAGACGAGCAAGTGAAGTTACTTTCTTCACCAACTCTTCCATATCTTTTTTGGCTTGGGCAAAGCCTTTTTCTCTTTTAACATTTTCAAGTTCATAACCAATGCCTGTCTTTCGGAGATAGGCGATATTGGATGTGATGACCTCATTCCTGTCTGTAAGTTCCTTGATACTCTTAGACATTTTTCCCTTACTCCGAACCATGCAATAAGTAAGTCCATCGGTAATGGAAAATTGCATATCGGAAAATAAGTCTTTATACTTCCCATACACGAGATCAACATTACGGTCGGCTGCACGAGCAATCTCTTCCTTGTTGAGTTCTTCGATTTTCTGACGCTCTGTTTCGACAATCTTTTGTTTCAATAGCATGGTAGCGAGTTGCGCCTCACGTCTCGGTCCAACAGTCTTAACATTTGATCGACTTTCATCAAAATGGACTCGAAGACCTGATTTAAAACCACGCCAATGCCATTTAGTATATGCACCACTATAGTTTTTGTGAAATGCCCAGTACCACCAATCTGGCGAGAAGTTCCAATGGCCTTGCTCCATAGAACGGATTTGGTTCTCTTTTTGACGGTCTCTTACTGGCACTTGGGCAAATACTGTTGTAGAAAACAAGAGGGTGAATAATATGGATAAATACTTTTTCATATTGTTGTGAGGTTTTGGTTCCATTCTCCGATAAGATCATGGGCTATTCCATCAAGTACATCGCTGTTAAGAATATCCCAAATGTAGTCATACTTAAAACCTCCAATATCTACACATCGACTCCAAAAAAGAGCTTGGCTGATAATACTTCGAATTACAGCTACCTGATCTAGAATTTCGTAGATTATTTGTATTCTCTCACTAAGAGAGGCTTTGAGAATATTGGTTTCGGAGGCAACTAACAGAGCAACGGATTTCTTTAATAGTGATACTCGCTTACTAACATTATAATTGACCTCGGCAAAATACCATGCTATTTGAGGTTTACGAAAGATTTTTTTCCCAGTCAACTTTGTAAACTGTATGTACTCTTTGGTAGCATTCCCAACATCAAGTGTAGTCTTGGAAATCGCTGCAGCAAGGATAATCCACTGATTGGCATTGTTGAGCTTGGTGTTAAGCGTCGTTCTCACGTCGTTGAACTTTGAGGAATTATTAGTTGCAAGCTGCTGTTCTCCATAACTTGTTGCCACTTGTTTTACAGACCAATCTTCTGCCTTGGCCATTCTTTTATGGAGCGATATTAAGGCAGAAATTGTAGGCAAGTCATCGGGACCAATTATACCAGCATAACTTGATGTAAGAAAACTGACAAACAAGAGGAGGGATAGAAGCATTTTTTTCATATGATCCTCATTTTATGTTAAGATTGATTTTAACTATTCATCTGATATTTCCAGTCACTAACAACGTCTTCTACTATATTTTTTCCCGAAAAAAATGTTGTCCATGTCAATGGATCGATTGAATACATGAGGTTGCTGAATGTACAGCAAAACTCACAGATATATTCAATCTGTTGGAGACGTGTATTTATATCAACTATATGGGAAAGTAATTTGTTAGCTAACGTAAGTCTCTCGTAACGGTCGAGGAAGTTATAACCGTCACCTTTTCCTAAGTGGGCATTCTTCAAAAAGGCAGAGATCTTATCATTGCTCTTTCCGCTGGTAAAAGCAGATAGGTCAACTTTACCATTGTTGACAATATCCACGAAGTCCTCTACCAAGCTGACTACCTCTGCCTGAATATTGACTATCTCATTGAGACTATTAATGTAATTGATACCAGGACATTTGCCAATGGCTTTGACAGCTCTTGCCGTATTACCTGGTACTTGAATAAATTGTTCTGCCATCTGTCTGTAATAAGCCGATTCCTCACCGAATCCACTAATATTTTGCATTGACATACGGTATAGTTCTTTGATGGACTCCATCGAAGCAGTATAGGACATAATCTTGGCTTGTTTGGAGCGAATAGAATCAAGGTAAACATTATGTTGGTGTTCAATAAGCCCCTGAAAGGCTGTGTTAGCAGTAACTGCAGCGATAGCGTTCTTGTCGTACACAACTCTGACCCAAGCGTGAGCAGAGTTGGCAGAGAGCAAAATGACTATAATGACAAGTATTAACTTTTTTATCTTTCCCATAAGCTCATTATATTTTGATGTTTATTAACCAGTACAGCGAAGTCGAAGTAACGTCCCATCTTCATCTTCTTTCGATCTTCTTCGATATGCGTGATAGCTTGCTCGATATTGTTATCAAAGGCTCGTTCATATATCTTCAAGGCCTCTTTCTCTACTCGCTCGGTGGTGAACGCCCAATACCATTCAGGTGGAACCTCCACTGAATATACGTCTGAATACTGACCACGAGCAATCCATACTTCCTTGTGGTAAGGGATGCCTTCTTTGGGTGGCAAGGCATTGACCGTAAAGATTTGTTGCCGCTGCACATCGGTCAAACCAAGAATAGCAGATATATCGCTGTAACGATCTTTGAACTTGCTTTGATCCAAGAGTATCTTTACGTCAGAGTTATTGATAATCGCCTCTTTTACAATGGGTGAATCTATCACGTCGTTCAACTCCTGTGTAACAACTCCTGCAATACCATTAAACTTACGAACCGTTTTATAGAGATACTTGATATAGCCAGCCATTGTAGGGGAAGAGATAGCCTTCCACGCTTCTTCAATAATAAGTGCTTTGCGTCCCTTTTTAAGACGCATCTTCTGGAGGAATACATCCATAATAATAAGAACGACAATAGGGAAAAGAATTGGGTCGTCTTTAATTTTATCAATCTCGAAAACGATAAATTTCTCATCAAAGAGTGATTTGTCAAGATCGTTATTCAAGGTGTATTCTAATTCTCCACCTTTGTAAAACTGCTCCAGTATGGCAGCGAAGTTATCTATATCGAAATCTATCTTCTTCTCTGTCATAATTTGAGGGATGCGTTCCAAAGCAAACTCATAGTAGCTATTGAAAGAAAGATTTTTGACATTCAACTTCTTGCGTTGCTTTTCTATCTTATCTATCTTCTTTTCTATGCGCATGAGATATTTACCCTCGATAAGTTCTGGCATTAAGCGCATAAGTTGGCGGTTGGCATTGATTTTCTCACCATCGGTAGCTACATTGTCATTGATTACTCCACGCAGTTTATTCACCAGCCGTTCTATCTTAGCATGATGGTCTTTCTCTTCCTTGGTGAACTCTAATTCATCATCATTAGATTTGTCCTCATCATTATTGCCAACAACGAAGGTGGTTGTTGCTTTTCCCTCCAGGTCACTGATGGTGTAGTCATCAACGTATTTCTCTTCTAATTTCTCTTCATAACGCTCATACTCGCCATTCTTCTTATCTTCAAGCATCAAGCGTTCACGCAATTTCTCACGATCCTTTTCGGAGAATTTCTCAAAGGGGTTGAAGTATTCGTCATAATACTCTACGAGGGTCTGATTGATAATCTTATCCTCTATCTTGGTAGGTTCTTCATTACCCTTAAAGATAAGGAAGATGAGCGATTTGAGAAATTGCTTCTTCTCACCGAAATTTAAGTTATACTCCTCAGGAGTAATGCTAAATGGATTCATCGAAATCGGTTTCTCCTTATTATAAGCAATGTAAGTTCCATGAAAATAATGACTGATACCTTCATAGCTATCGCCTGTATCAATCATCACAACATCTGTATCTTTCATAAGGAGCTGGGCAACGACGGAGTTCATATGGAAACTTTTACCGCTACCACTTGGACCGAGGCAGAAGAAATTGGCGTTATCGGTGTATTTGACTTTACCTTCCTTGCCTGTAATATCAATGGAAACAGGGATGCCTTGACGATCCGTGTAGTAAACATTAAGCCTTGACTCTTCACTATGCTTCATGTGTTCTTTGTACATCAAGCAGAGAGCAGAGTTAGCAAGTGTCAGAAATAGGTCGTATTCCTTGTTGAAAGAATATGACATACCAGGAAAGGAGTTGGTGAATAGTTCAAGTTGATTATAACAAGCCTTAGATGGCATGATGCCGCAGTCGTATAGCTTGGTCTCCAAATATGAGGTAACTCCGTTGACCTTAGAAAGAGGGCTGGAGGTGATGATATTAAAGTTCGTATATACCAATAACTGACTCTCTTTGGCAAGGAGGTCTAACACAAGGTCAATGTCGGCCTTTGCAATTTTGTTGCTTGGATCAGGCATGGAGTCATGTCTCTTCGCTTTCCCTTGCAGTTTGCGCATCAATGGACGCTGCTGAGGTATCTGTATGACCTGATTATAGATTACACAGTCTGTGAAAGGTACGTCAGAAAGAAACGACAACAAGTCTGTTGCTATGTTGAATCCATTTACATGCATGGTATTGAACGGACGAATAAAGGTGGGTAGGTCGATAGTGTCAATATTGACAAGTGAAAACGACTTGATGGCACGATCTCCTGCCTTGATGTACTCGTCTGTAACCGTCATATTGTTCAATGAGAATGGATGTGGCTTAAAATCGAAGGCAAGGAAGCGGTGGACATATTCGGCTACTTCTTTCTTGTTTAATTTGTAGTGTGGAATTCCCTTTTCGGATAAGATATTGATAACCTTTCCTACCTTTGAATGAAAATCAAGCCATGCCTTCGGGTCATATTTTACAAAGGAACTTTGCTTAACCTCTTGGCTAATAGTGAGGAAAGTACGGATGTTGGTGTACTCACGACCTTTGAAATACTTGAAATAGGACTGATACAAGAAACTCATATCATCGGAAAGCTCATACTCGTAACCCTGTCTGCAAAAAACATCCTGCTTTTGCAGACAATAGCCTTCACCCAATGTCTGAATGATATTGCTAAGAATATCGGCATACCCATAGTATAAGGCGGAATCTGTACAGTATTGCTGTACTGGATTTTCAATTTCGATAATAACAGACCAGTTGCCATTCTTTGAGAATAGAACGGTATTCATCAGGTTCCCACGAGCGTCCTTGATGTCTTCAAGTTCTGCGTATAGTTTGTCAAATGGTCGCTCTTTTTTCTTTCCCATTATATCTTATCTCTTTTTAATACTCAAATAGACCTGTGTAATGTACAATTCCTTTGTAACGCTTTTTTGCATGTAAACCTAGTTTCTGCTTGATAAAGATTGAAATAATGCCAGTTCCTGCGATGACAACCAAAGCAATCAAGCCTGCGAAGAATCCCAATATGATGTTGAAAACCAAAAAACCGATAAATCCAAAGAGGAAGGTACCAGCAGCATAGTAAATAAATTTGCCACGGATTCCCATAAACTCCAGGGGCTTTTGAAGTCCTTTAAATACTGGGTAGCTGATGATTTCTCCCATTTGTAAGATTCTTTTAATAAGCTTGATATACACCGATAAAAGATTTTGCAATCCTTATATCGGGTATATCTTGCTTGTAATCCTTACTTGAAGAACATTGGGAGAGCTGTAGCCATGGCAACCATTGCGACACAACCGCCAATAGTCATCATAATGGTCTTTTTCACGTCCTGGTCGCCGTTCTGCATTTTGAAGTACACATTAAAAGCACCTACCAATGCAATCACTGCTGCAATGGCATACATGAGGTTCTTGACTGGTCCTGCATAACTATTAATCTCAGTAGTTGCAGATGAGAAGCCACCAGCACCTTTACTCTGTGCGAAGGCCTGAACGCCATACATAGCACCAAGAACGAAGGATGCAAGGCCACGCTTAGAAGAGCCAATGACTCTTTCACATCCATTTTTTACAAATTTGAAAACTTGCTTTAATTGAAACATGTAAATGTAATTTTTTATATTATTTCGAATTAAAGTACCGTACAAAGAAGCCTTTCGGCAGTTTCCAATACAACAGGAAACAGCACTGGACGGCTTTGAACCTATGGTGTGTTAAAAAATGACAACACTACATACTGGCAGGTGTAAAGGCAGACTTGATAACAAAAAAGTCTGATCCCTCCTCTGTGTTTTCCAAAGAATCTACAAGATTTTTCAATTGGTCAGCCTCTATCCCTCCTGTCATAATAACTGGAGCATCAGGATTGGGCATAACAGACTTTTGAGAGAAGGCAGATCCACTCGCCTCTGCAGCCTTTACATCGGCTGCTTGGGCTTCTTTCTTCTTTTGGTCAGCAATCTTTCGGTCTTCGTCGGCATCGTATTGGGTAAAACTGCCTAATTCGTCCTTGATGTCCACCTCCTGCTCCTCAACGTGAGCAACGGCAACAACTTCACCTGACTTGTCAAAGTAGAGATCATGGACAATATTATATCCATAATAGCCAATATATCCAATAATGATAACGGTCATGAATGTTCCAAACATAGACACAAATAAATTTTAGATTTCTTTGTTTTTTGCAAAATTTCAAAGTTCAAATAAAGGTCTTTGCAAAAACGATTACAAAAGTATGGGGTTAGAGTCAAAATACAATGAAATTTGTAGTATTTATAACTACTAAGGGAAAGAAACTAACTTGTTCATAGCTTTTTATGTGGTTAAATGGTTTAATTATCTACATAATACAACAGAAAGAAAACGGACAACACTTTTCGTGCTGTCCGTATCTATCATTTATTTGCTTTCGTTGGTTAGGCCTGCTGTTGCTCCTTCACCACCTCCCATGGACGGTTTGAAGGATAGTAGCTGCCATTCTTCTCTATGTAACGTGCGTTGTATTTCACGTCTACCATATCACCAACATGAAGGTCGTATTTGTTGATGTTCTCTTCGCCAAAGGTTTCAAGCACCCAATGTTCAGGGTATTGCTGACCTTGTTCCTCGACTACCCATTGCTGGGATGCCCACTTTCCTCTCTGACTTTCGCCAGTTCTGGTCTCGCCAATGGCGATGACCTTACCTTTGCATTGTGACATAATTGTTTGTTTTATAAATTTATACTAATCATTTATTCTTTCTTCTAAGCTCGGTGAATATTTGATCTTCTGCTTCACCGTTCTCCGTTACAAAGTCCAATGAGTAATATGCTATAATTTTGAGGTGTATATTGAATCCCATTTTCTGTGCCTCTGCCTCGATATTGGCATGACGGCGTGTCTCATCATCAATATATACATCCGTCCCATTGTGCTCAACTTCATATCTGCATCTTTTCAGACGATCTCGTATATGATATTTCTTTTTATTGGGGAAGAGTTTTATCTTTGTTTTCTGATTGAGACCAAAGACGGCTCTTGCCCGCTCTTTCTTGATGAGACGGATCCTTGCTTCAGACATTATCTTACAAGTTTTCTCACGACTACGTTTTTGGAAACCTTTTGTAGCTGCATTGTTGATGGCACAATGTACAGAAGAAACCGATATGTTCAACTTGTCGGCAATCGTTCGATACGAACAATTTTCGCTCATTCTAAGAATATTTGCCTCCAAAGATGGGAATATCTTTCGTTTAGCACACTCTTTCTTTAATCCCAGTTCACGAGCTTTAATCTTCACATAAGGGATAGATACTCCAAGGGTATTTGCCAACTTGAGATTACTTACATGTGCATAGTTCTCGATCAAGAATTTTATCTTGTCGGCATTCCATATAGTTGCAATTCTACTCATAGCGTTTATTCTTTTCTATATACTTGTCAAGTACACTATCTTTCTTGGCAGAGGGGAAAGGCTGTTTTGTATTCTCCATGTAGAGCAGCTGACCCTGTTCGTACAGTCGATGACCTGTCGATTTGACTTGCTCACCAATGAAACCTATCCATGTGATACATGCAATGCCTGTAATCATGAGCCATTTAATACATTTGGAAACAGCTTTTTTGCCAAGATGATGAAAGTACTTACAAAGCATTCCCGATGTTATAACAAGGACTTACCTGTAACCTTATATTGACTGAATTCTTTTTTGTAGTGCAGTACGAAACTGTGAAGAATAGCATTGATGATGGTTTGAGTGGAATATCCCCCGACCGCATACTTTCGAAATGTTGCAAGAATATCCTTATTTACTTTGCAAAGGGTCATGTTGCCATCTTTCCCTACTATCTTAGGTGAGTTGTCCTCTTCTTCGCACTGGCTACAGAAGGCAGTCCAAAGCGCATCACCATCTACCATTACCGAAACCGGAGCTGATGCCAGGGTTGAGTTCGTCAGCTTTTGTTTTTTAGTCCTTTTCGGTGCTACTGGAACAGGAGCAGGTTTAATAAGAGTTTCGGTTTCCTTACTCTCTTCTTGTGGCGAAGAAACTTCCTTTTGCCCATGAATATCCTGGAGCATCCCTTCTAATGTGCCTGGCAATTGCATCATATTCGATGCAGAGTCAGCTATATCTGATTTGTACTTAGTCATTGTCTGCTATATTATACATGGTCTTGTAAATAAAATCGAAGCAACGTTTGGTGTGTTTTGCCACCTTATCATTGTTGCCAATGGTGTTGTATCGTTCCAAGTCGGCATAACTGCCAATACGAGGAGCAAGAATGCCAAACTTCTGAAAGTATTCATCCACGATCTTCCATGCTTTCAGTTCGCTGTTTTTGCCTACTCGCACATCGTATTTGTTGCAGACGAAAATGAATTGTGCCTTGATTTGTGGGTGAGCTTGACGCAAACGGAATACCGCAAGGATAAAAGCACGAGTGGAATCTATCGTATTGAGGTCATAGTGATATGGGCAGATAATGTAATCAGCATTAATCAAGAGCTGGAGCATACCGTCCTGGGTTAAGCTACCCGGTGTGTCGATCACTGTTGTGCCTGGCAGTGTACGCAAATTCTGCATGATGGTGTGAGTATTTTCAGGACTCTTAATGGTCATAGACTGTACTACATAAGGTACATCTTCCTGTCTGCGCAAATCGTCCTTACGACGACCCGAAAAAGTCTGTTGTGGGTCGGCATCAATAACAAGTAATGGCACCTTTCTGATGGCAGAAAGATAGTTCGCAAACAAGCCACATAGCGTAGTCTTACCGACTCCTCCTTTTTGATTGGCAAACAGGACTATTCTGTTTTCTTGTTGTTCCATCGTCAGTCCTCCTAATTGATTTTGGTAAAACCTTGCTCTGGCACATAGCCGATACTGATAGACAGATCAGAGGGCTGCACGTCGATGTTTGTTGTTTGGTCACGGATAACCTTCTCGTCTTTGTACACTTTGGCATGGACACTTACTTTTCCCTCCTGTCGGTCAGAATTGGTAAGAATAAGTGAGGCGGAAAATGACGAATAAGATCCTTTGATTTGAGCAGATGCAGTGGAAAACGGACTCTTCTCATAGTATTGCTCCCAAATCATATTCACATCCTTACCTGTCGAGGTGTGAATATCCTTGCCTTTACCTTTCAAGTCCCAGGCATTAAAGGAAAGAAACGGATCGAACTTGGCATAGTCACCTGACATAAATATTTCCATTCTGATGACAGAGTTTTTGGAATCAATAGCCTCGACGCCATCGTCGGAACTATTTGAGCCACAAGAGATAAAAAACACAGGCAAAGACAGACTCACTGCCATTGCAGCAACCATAAAATAATGTTTCTTCATTTTTATCATATTTAAATACACGTTACTAAACTATGCCCCTAACAGGGCGTGATTGTTGCGGTTTTAAGAAAAACCTGCTAAAATAACAATCTCCATAGTTTGGTAGGTCACTTGGACAAACGTCCATTGGAGAGGGACCCCATAACATGTAATTCGCTCACAACAGTACAAGTCTGCCTTAACACCCGAACAATGGGGGGAGAGCAATTAATATGATAGTGCAAAGATAGGTAAAATCTGCCTAAGTTGCAAGGAAAATGCGTTTATTTTTTGTTTTACATAAAAATAAAATTCTTGTTTGGAAAAATTTATTGTTGTTTGTAAAACGAATATCTTGTTTTTATGGTTGTTTGCTATTTCGCTTTTATGATGAACATAAAAACATTATTTATGCTCTTATACTGTATAAACTAAAGGGAAAATGTATGAAATATCTCCCTCGTTTAACCTCACCGACAAAGTCCTGACCTATATTGAAATTCCATACCTTGTTCAAAACGATTCGTAAAGTGTGTGATCTCTCGTCGGGGAAGTCCTATGTCCTCTGCCATATTCTCCCAGTACTTCATGTTTCTTGTTACATCCTTGATAATACCTCTTGCTGTCGTTTCATCCAACATATAAAACTCATGGGAATTATAAAGACTATTGAGAGAACTATCGTTCGAATTGGCATCAATAAGCAATGCCTGAAACATACCATTTGTTGGGTTTATGTCGTAAGCAGGGGACAATTCCCAGCCTTCCTTACCAAGTAGGAACGAATGATTTCTAAAATGATCGTCGGTATTACCAATGCAGATATTAAAGGCTACTCGCTTATATAGCTCTTCTAAATTAGTTTCTATGTGGTTGCCCCCCCCTGAAACGATAAAGTCCACAATATCTAAATAGCCTTTTCCTGTTCTTTGTCCGTCGCCATCAGTGAATCCAAGAATGGTAAGGGAAGAAGCCATGTGGACTCTCTTTTTTTCTTCGGTTCTATCAAACCTCTTAGATAGAAGTATATCCTGACCAGTGCCAGCCTTTATTACTTTTGTTTCTGCTACATTGATACCACATTCCTTAGCCATCAGATGTGCGAAGTGTTCCCATCGAGATACATTGATGTTGTCATTGATGGAAGGGAATTTGGCAAGATAAAGATGACTGCCACTTTGCACACAAGCCTTTGGACGTGCTCCACCCATTGAGGAACCAGGTTGAAAAAGCCTTTGTACCCATTTCTTTTCAGGCTCTAAATGCTTATACTCACTTTTCTCAATCTCCTTAGCAGCTTGTAAAAGTTCATCAATGTGTATGGCAGGCGGAACACTATAACCAGGTGTAGAACTGATAAACGCTCCGCTATTTGAATCCTGAAAGCGAAAACCACCCATGCGCAGCTCATCTTCCACACCTTTGAGATAGTCCCAATCAGATAAGGTATGGCTTGCTTTCCCTTCTGTATCCAGCGAAGTACGCAAGTCTATCAGTCGTCGCCCCCATCTGTCAGGGAGTGCATCAGAAAAACAACCGAAGATGTGATTGTCTCGGCTATATTGTACCCCTGTATATGGACGGAGGTCTTGCCCAAAGTTAATCTTAGGAAAGGTTTTGAGCCAGTTTTTATCAAACTCAAAAGAAAACACATCAGAGCCTCTTAGGTATTCATGCCCAAGAGTGCCTACCTTCTCTTCCTTATCCATCCAGTCGAAACTGGCTATCACATCTAATCTTTCCATATGTTATCTTTTTGAAGCTCGTTTCTTATTCTTAATACCTAGGTCCTGTACCATGTGCCCCAGCTTATCGTCTTTAGCCAAATGGAGTATATCCTCTTCAAGCTGCAGAGCATTGAGTACTCTCATAACAACACCAAGAGATACTGTAGGCTCTCCTTTTTCTAAACGTGAGAGAGTAAGCCTTGTGCATTGCGCACGTTGTGCAACCTGATCCATTGTCAGATCTCTTCGTAATCGGGCAAGGCGGAATTGCTCTCCCACTACATTCAGTTTCTCTTGCAGTGCTCTGGTCATCCAGTTGGCTTTGGTGAATTTTGTCATAATGTATCTTTTGTGGTGCAAAGATACAATAAAATGTTTAGTTTATAATACTTTATTTGTTTTTCTTATAATATTTCTTCATACCACCGTTTTCTCCACTGGTCTATGCCATCTGAAAGTTGTTCTTTGATATATTTGTTCAATTCATTGAATAGTGGCTGAAAGTCTTTGTCATCTATGGAAAAGTTCCATTCAAAATCCACTGGCATAATGTATTTGCTATAAATCTCAATTCCTGGTAATAGATATTCTGCAACCTTTTTTACCGAGTCAAAATATTTTGCGTAAAAGAAGAATTGACTATCTTCCCATGTCTTAAAGTAATAGTTACCTACATTATCCTTTTCAAGATGCAGATCAATGACAAATCCATGTTGAGGAAAATCTACTTTTGTTATCTTACATCCATACTTTGTTACCTCCTCAATGAGCCTGTAGTTCATTGGGATTGTAGGGCATTTTTTAACTGTTTCCAAGTCTGGATCACCATAAGTATCTATGAAATCCCATGAAAGCCATAGGGCTAGCTTGTTAAACGGAACAACTTCCTTCTCTCTGCAAAGAAAAATGGTATCTTCCATAGTTTGCTCACACGTTTTCATTCCGAACTGTCCTCCTTCATCTGATATTACTGGATATACATTTTGCACGGGTATCTGACACTTACGGCAGGAAGCGTTTATACCGTCTTTCATGTCTGTAATAATAAACAAGCTGCCTACTTGCAAATAAAAGCTGCCCCGATATAGGACTATTGGGTAAGGACGATCTAACTTTATAATAGAATGTTCCACCATATAATGTTGTTATTATTGAAAAGTTATTTATGTTTTAAAGAAGATTTATAGTTGTGGTTTCAACCACGCTGTTATACCATTCCTGTGTTCATCATTGTCATCAGGAAAGTCAAGAGCAATATGATCAACAACAAAAGGATCATCTGTCAAATCCCAAATGAAGACTAAATCACCAACACAAGGTCTGAAATCCATTTCACGCTTCATTTGATAAATTTCACCACTGGCGTCACCATTAAGGTCGACACAAAATTCCACATGTATTTTTTCAGTCATACTTTTCCTTTATATTTGTGATAATTTATATTAAGAGATTATTGGTGTCATTTGTTTTTATTGTTTTTCCTTGTTTTTACTCTATGCACTGCATCATATCGATTATGACAACGCTGACATAAAGCACGGAGGTTATCTGGACTACAATGCTCTGGAGCGTGGTCAAGATGAGCTATTGTAAGAACAATACGTGCCAAACGACTAGTTCGCTCGTTGTAGCGAAAAGTATGGTTTTCCACACCACAGAACTCACACCTGTCTCCAGCACGTTCTAATATTTTCTCCAGTTCTTGGGATATAGTTTCTTGTTTTTGGGTTTGATGGGCATAATTTTATAATTTTGTTGTTGCTTCAACAAGTGCTAGGCGAACACGGTCTAACAAAGTTCTTGCATGGATGACACGAGGATCTTTCCTTTCTGATGTATGCTGTGTATAATCAGACAGAAGTTTCTCTATAATGTTAAGTTCTCCCCATTCTGTAATTTCTACTTTTGTCATATCTTATCCCTTTATTTGTCTATTCAAACTGATATTCAGCCCATTCTACTTGAATATACTCATTCAACTCCTTTATATAATTATCTCTTGTTTGGTACGATGGGAAATAATAAAGATACTTCTCGGTACAAGTAAAAACAAATTTTAGTTTCTTGCCTACTATGTCACTATAATCTTTGATTATGCTCAAGAACTTTTTAGCGGTGGAGTAAACATCCAGCAAAGGAACACAGAAAAAACAAGATTGTTCATCTGTTTCAAGATAATACTTATCTGGCCCATGAACCATGATGAATAAATCTATTTTTATGATGTCATCTGCTGGGGATAGTATAATGCAACCATATTCTTGAAAAGCAATGGCAGTGTTAAGAGGACTAAATGATGGCACATAATCAATCTCGTCTGTTTTATCATCTATATGTACCCTTGAATAGAAATTATTCTCAAAATAATAGTATAGGCTGGTCAGGTTAACCTTCTCGCCTTCGTGAATATGGTTACACCCCATACGCCCTGTTGTTTCAGTACAGATAGTTCTACCTATATCTTCTGTCGATGTGGCAATGATGGGATATGCTTCTTGACTACGGTAATAGCCTAATACTTTCTTTCCATCCACAATTTCATCGGAGTCTTCATCTGTGACTACGAACAGAACTCCAACTTGCAGATATAATTTTCCCTCGAAAGAAACGAGAGGATATGGCCTGTCTTGTTTATAGATTGCCGTTGATGTGTTTCTACTCATGATTTTGAGGTTTTAATAAGTTGTATATCATGTTTTTATCAAACCAGTAGGTAGCACCAATTTTTCTGATAGCAGGATCGAGCTTGCCACTCTTCACAAGGCGGCATACAGTTGGTACACTACAATGCAAATACTTTGCAAGGTTCTTATATCCTGATAACCACACATCTTCATCGAACAGGTGTTCTGATGCTGTATCTGCGCTGGGCCGATAATCCTTCATAAGATTAACGAAATCCTTTACGGATAGTTCAGCCAATGGTGTTTGTAAGAATGCTTCTGATAGTTCCATATTTTACACTTTAATACGTTAAAACATAATGATGACCTTTTGGTTTGAAGGTCATTTGTCGTAGCGAAAATTGTATTAAAGGGTGTCGGGAGGAAAGCTATCCACTTATTCGACAAATGTATTAAAGTGTCTCGAAACGACATTACAAAGATAATAAATTTTATTTCATACAAGGTATCTTAACTTCTGATTTTTAATTATCGAACTGCTTCATATATTCAGACTTCACTTCATCCGCTATATCGATATAGGGCTTCATCGCCTTATAGTCACTATGACCAGTCCACTTCATTACCACACTGGGAGGTATTCCTTTTGCCAATGCGGTGCAAATGAAAGTACGTCGTCCACAGTGTGTACCTATAAGTTCGTATTTGGGGTGTACTTCGTCAACTCGCTTATTTCCCTCATAGTGGGTTGATTTGATAGATTCATCTATGCTTGCCAACTTACAAAGTGTATGCAGGTGTTTGTTCATCTTTTGATTACTTATTACCGGCAAAACCTTCTTGTTAGGAAAATGTATTTCGGCGTACTTATCCAGTATAGCTTGTGCCTTTGAATTGATTTCTATGAGAAGACGATCAGAGGTCTTGACGGTTACGATCTCTATCTTTCCATTATGTATATCATCCCATGTAAGGTTGCAAGCGTCCGAGTAACGTAAGCCTGTGTAGCAAGTGAATAGAAACACATCACGTACAGGGCCGAGGGCTACATACTTGTCAGGTATTTGATATGTTTCAAGCGTATTCAGTTCTTCTGCTGTCAAGAACACAACACGCTTGGCCGCGTTTTTCAACTTTGGCTTGTAGTATTCAAATGTATGGTTTGTATGATAGCCTTTCTCGTAGCACCAACGCAAGAACCACCGCAAGAAACCGAGTTGCTTGTTGATTGTACTGTTTTTCATACCTTTTTTGCCAAGATAATCAATAAAGTTGGCTATGCCATCTTCATCAAACTTGTCAAAGGCGAGCTTTTTGTCGAAAGTAAATAGATGATTCCGAAGTGCTGCAAATTTTTCGTGGGTTGCAGAAGTCCAATCATTCAGTTTTCCATTGACTTTGACAAATTCATCAAAATACTTCCAGAAACCCTTATCTTTTGTTCCGTTCCTTTTTTTATCCACTTGTTGAACGGTTAGAGTACTATCTTTTTTCTTGCTCTGGTGTGCGGTCTGTGTGTGAGAGGAACGTTGTTTAGTGAAAGAATTGCGAAGTTCTGGCACCGTCGGTACTACATTTAGAAGTTCATATTCTCGAAATACTGCTATCATATCTGTCAACATCTGAGAAAGCTGATCGTTTAGATCAGTAGCCATGGCAACATTAGAGCTTAAAGGTAATACACGCTGTTGCACATCGTCCCAATACTCTTTGTTCAAAACGATTCCTGTCTGAAAATCCACCCTGCATCCATTGTACGAAACACGCATACGAAGTCTGCTTCCAGCATTACGCTGGTTTTGAATAGAGAATTTAATCGTTCGCTTGATGATCATATCTGATAACTTTTATTTCAAAGTTAATCAAATCCATCATCTTTTGCCTATCTTTTGACCCACTTTTTGACTGTAAAATAATTTTGTAAAAATATTTTTTTTGAAAGATTGGGCGAGTTATATTAGTGAAGGAATTTTTGAACTCCTTTTCTTGACCCACTGCTTGACCCACTTTTTACTCCGAAGACTCTGAAAAAGCAATGAAACAACTTTTCCTTGTAAATTATTTTCATAACATCTAAGTACTTGAATATGAATGATTAATTAAAAAATCAAAAAGATGTGATTCGAACCTTTTATATCAAATCATATCAATTCTTTCAGAAAAAGTGACTCAACCCCTAATTTTGAGTTATAGGTAAGAGTTGTTTTGCATTTTATGG
>QWBZ01000139.1_pt1 | contig 46495 bp, 63 predicted proteins | sample 1972441 | NCBI WGS metagenome assembly QWBZ01 (sample SAMN09866721, study PRJNA288562) | Human oral metagenome isolate term6_saliva, whole genome shotgun sequencing... | isolation source: mouth | host: Homo sapiens | place: USA: California
CATACTTAGCTGACTGTTACTAATCGGTCGAGGGTTTAACCAACAAGTCGGATTGGTTGGAAATGGATAGATGGTGTTTGATATGTGGTTTTGAAGGTATATCTTCAGTTTGGCCTGGTGGCTCAGTTGGTTAGAGCGCCGCCCTGTCACGGCGGAGGTCGTCGGTTCGAGTCCGATCCGGGTCGCTCAGATGTTTGAAAGGTTGAAAAGCTTGACAAAGTCATCTGAATACAGTATAATATGTGTGTATTGCTTATGGGATCTTAGCTCAGCTGGGAGAGCATCTGCCTTACAAGCAGAGGGTCATAGGTTCGAGCCCTATAGGTCCCATTTTACACAATATGCCGATGTGGCTCAATTGGCAGAGCAGCTGATTTGTAATCAGCAGGTTATCGGTTCGAGTCCGATCATCGGCTTTTGCTGTGCCTAAAACAGCAAGTGAGGGGGAATTCCCGAGTGGCCAAAGGGGACAGACTGTAAATCTGCTGGCACTCTGGAAGCTCGTCGGGCTCATAACCCGGAGGTCGCAGGTTCAAATCCTGTCCCCGCAATTTATGCCTTGGTAGCTCAGTTGGTAGAGCAGAGGACTGAAAATCCTCGTGTCACTGGTTCGATTCCGGTCCAAGGCATTTTGTTTTATCTATACTGATTTATGGGATACTAGCTCAGGTGGTAGAGCACTTGACTTTTAATCAAGTTGTCCCGGGTTCGAGTCCCGGGTGTCTCAGGAATACGAAAGTGGCTTAAAGCTTTGATTTATAAGGCTTTGAGCCATTTTTTTAAATTTGTGAAGTACTTTGATTTACCCGGTTTTTATGTTAATTTGATGTCGCAAAAGTGTCGCAAAGTGCCTTTTTGAAACCGTAATGTCGCAATTTTGTCGCACAGATTTACTTAAAAATATTAGTGATTGCAGACTGACAATCTTCTTTTTCTTCAAGTATATGGCTGTATACATCTATAACCATTTTTTCGTCGTCCCCCAACAATTTAGCAATCATCTTCGTGCTGATCAACGGTATTTGATAGCATAGTCTTGTGCAGTAATTGTGTCTAAAAGAGTGTGCAGTAATTTCTTTAGAGAATCCAACTCCTAAAACATTATCTATCTTATTCTGTATTGATTGCCACATTTTTACATAGCTACTTGCAGTAATTTGCTTTCCGTCCTGCTTAGTAATGAGATTATAGCTTGATACTTGCGTGTATACTTGCAGGAATTTTTTCAAAAAATCCGGCATAGGTACACGCCTGTAACCACGCTGAGATTTAGGCTCTTTTATATAAGCATTATTTCCGTCAAAGCATAAAGCTTTTGATACACTTATTTCAGACGCATTAAAGTCTATATCATCTTTAGTAAGTGCAAGTGCTTCCTCTCGCCTTAGGCCACAGCCGTATATGATGTATAGAAAGCATTTTTCTCTATCTGTAAAATCTATATCAAGTATGCTATCAAGCACTTCCGACTGTATAACAGCTTTCTTTTTTGCTGTGTATTTTGGAAGTGCTATATCAGTGCATATAACCTCAAAGGCTGTAGGGGCAAGTATACCGTCCTTTATAGCAGACTTTACAATTTGCTTTATAACGAGGGCTATAAGCTTACAGGTACGAGGCTTATCAAATCTTGAGTTTATAAGTTGTTGTATATGTCCTCTTGTAAGGGATTGAAGGTTAAGAGAGTAGAAGTCCTGAAGGTGATATTCTATAGTTCGCTTATATGATAGATATGTATTTCTTGATTTTACTGACTTATAAGTATCAAGCCAATAAAGGGCATAGTCATATACAGTCTCATTGCTTGATGCTATAAAGTCGTTCTGACTTACACGATTCTTAATTTCATTTACTTTACGCTCCAGATCGGCACTGGACTTCTTAGATGTGACATCTATTCTATGCTTGGATCCGTCTGCATTGTAGGTACCATCCCACACTTTTGTACGAAAATATCCTGACTTTGTTTTCGTGTATTTAGCCTTTGCCATATTGCACCTCCTTAAATTTGGGTATAAAAATAACACCTGTTGCAAGGTGCTACTATGCGTGGTACAATATAGCTTGTTCAGAGTTATATTGCTTGCAGGCAGAAGCTTGCAACGGTATACACAGCCATTCGGTATTGGCGTATCGGGTGGCTTTTTTAATTAAAAAATCTCTAGGCTCGGCTTTGCCCTGATATTGGGAGCTTACTGCTAGAGATTACTTATCCTTAACTAATAAGGCTTTCGCACCTCTAGGGTAGCATATTTAATGTTAAAAATCAAATACTTACTATTTTCCCGACTTCAGGAATATAGTGAATAATAAAAAATTAATATTATAAAACTTGACAAAACAATGTGTAAAACATAAAATATAATCATAGATAACTTGTGAAGGATTAACACTGGGTTCCTGAATTGGAGTAGGCTTAATGCTTAGAATTCCTATGTGCCTGGGGTTATCTTTTTTATTTATTCTCGAGTTTTTTCTGTTCTTTTTCTATCTGCTTAATACTCTTATCAGGTGTAGGTAAATCCTCAGGCATTGTTCCACCAAGGTCTTTGATAGTATCTCGTACTTTCTTACCGACTTCAAAATGCGTTTGATTTGCATTTTCCTTACCTTGTATATTTTCGCGCCTTAATTTAGCCTCAGTTTGTGTAGCTCTAAAAAGATTGGCTGCAAGTTCTTCATAGCCCATATGATCAAGAATCTGTTGGCTCTTTTTAAGGCCTTTGCGTTTATGTATATCTGAAGCCTTAAGACCACCATATAAACCTTGATAACCATAATTTTGGAATATTGCATAATCAAGAGAGGTTTCAACACCCGCATCTTTTGCAGCAGCTACAAGCTGTTTATTATGCTCTGCCATTTCTTTACGAATGGCAAGTCTTTTCTGATCATCAGTCAGATTTTCGTAGTTGTCTATTAGTTCCTGTTGCCTTGTTTTTACTGCAAAATATGTTTGTCCAAGAGCAATGACTTCTTTTCTACTATCACCATTCATCACAATGAGATAGCAAGCGTATCTGGATAACACAATATCTTGTATCTTTCTATCGGCCACCCCAAGATGTACTATTTTGTCTACGTCGACAAAATGGTCGTTAGCATTGTTGGTGCTTTGAGAACAGGCAGTCTTCGCCTTTTCAATAACACCGTAAAATTTACGCCACTCGGTATATTCAAGAACTTTCTGAAACTCTCTTGCATACCAAAACTCTTGTCCGTATTCGTTTATGTGCTTAATACTTTCGAATACTTCTTCTGTATAATTATTATTCATTTATCCCACCCTTTATAAGTGAACTACCCATCACCTTCAACCTAATTGCAGCAAAACATAATAAAAGTTATTAAGATGCAAGTATATCCAAATTCTTTTCAGAGTTTCTCTCACTCCATAATATAGGAGTGGCCTCATAATTGGAAATAGCTGTTAAAATGTTTTCCGGAATTTTATTTTCATCATTTAAAAGTAATATATACTGAGAATTTCCGCTTCTCGTTTTTTTTGTGTCAACCCATGAGAATAGAGAACTATCTATAGTAGCTCTACTAGGAGTGTTAATAGCATTACACAACCTCTCAGGGTGTCTTTTTGATGGACTGAATGCAAAATCATAGACGTGATCAAAGCCGGTACCGCCGGAAAACTTCACGTTCTTAAGACAATAAATATCTCGTTGAGTGAAGAACTCACTTATATCATCTATAAAAGTGGATGTCGAATGTGCCGGGAGATTAGAAAATATATTATCTAATCTTAGCATTGCTTGGATAAACATATGCATCCGTTGTTCAGGATTATGTGCAGAAGCTTCAGCAACAAGGCAAGTCCTATCCTCTAAAGTTATACCAAACTGAGCAATAGTGCTTTTTATCTGCTGAATACGCTTTGATGTTAAATTCAACCCTCTTTGAACGAGGGAATTTATAGTAAAACCATCATCTGTGAAGTAGACTTTATTATTTTCAAATTTAACATATAACTGCATAAAGTCATTCTGACTATCCAAAAATGGAGAGTTGATTTCATAGTACTCACCTATTTTCGTAGCATTGGCTTGCTCCTTTAACCAATCGAAGTACTGATTCATTAAATTATTTATTCTATCCATATATATTCCCTCCTTTCATTCTGTTTATAAATTAAAAGATACTTGTTCTGTCATTTTGGGCTTCTCAATTACATGAAACTCCTCTAAAAATAGCAATGTGTTTTTAACAAAATCACTATCAGTAATATTTACTGCAGGATATGCATAGTTTCGTCCATATTCTTCAGTATATATATGCCAGTGAGGTCCCTTAATAATTTGCCCATCAGGATTCATATGCTTTGCTGTAGATGAAGTATCTAAAGAAAGTAATACAGTATTATTTCTTTTAATTAGTGCAGTAAAATTACCTTTATTAGGATTTATTTTACCACGATAAAGAGATATTGAAAATATATGTTTCTTTGTTCTACCTTGCACATCAAACCTAATATTTGTCCCTTTCGATGGCAAATGAATCTCTTTCTCAATAGTTTTCTTTAGCATCTTAATGAGTTGTTCTGCTTCTTGTGTTGTTAATTTTTTCATCAAAACTTCCCTCTAAGCTCCTCTTGCATTATTTTCGACCTGATCGCAGTCGGCCTTGTCGAAATCTCTTCTTAGTATGTGTTTAATCTCGTGTAGCTTAGTTTTCCTGTTTGTATCTGCAGACAAGGCAGGGTTAAGAACCACTGTATAATATCCGTCATCTTCCATGACAAAGCCCTTGACCTTGGGAGGTATGCCGGGAAGATATACATATCTGCAGTTATCATTAGTCAATCCATACTTTTTCATCTAACCCCTTTATTTTTTAAATTTATCTATAATTGTCTTTACCATTTCTAAGTCGTCAGCTGATACATCTTTAGCGGCGTCAAATAATATCTTGTATTCAGGATTTTTAAAAAGGAACTGAGCAAGCTCTTTAGCGTCCTCGTTTATATAGTATGAGCTATCATGCTCAGGTTCAGGCTTGTCCTCCAGTAAATCTGACTTGTTTATGCCGAAGTAGTCGGCTAAGGCTTGTACCTTATCCATTCTAGGCATCCTAGTGCCATTTATCCAAGTTGATATCGCAGACTTATTTATGCCCAAATCATTTATGATGTCAGCCTGTTTCTTATTGCATATTTCCATGTATTTATTCAAATTTCTTGCGAATATTCTCCTGTAATCTTCATCAGACATTTGTAAGTCTCCTTTCTTATTTATATGACTCTAAGATAGCACAAAAGTAGAGGAAAATCAATAAAAATTCTACTTTTTATAGAAAAATTGTTGACATTCTACTTTAAGTAGATTATGATAATAATGCAAGAACTTGGAAAGGGGGAAAGCAAAGATGGATACAATCCAAATATCGTTAAAGGCCGCAAGGGTAAATGCAGGATTAACTCAGGTAGAAGCGGCAAAAAAGATTGGAAAGTCGCCAAATACAATAATATTGTGGGAGAATGGCACGATTGCACCGGATAGAGCTAACTTATATCTGTTAGCTGGGATATATGGCATCCCAGTAGATAATATTTTTTTGCCTAGAGTTTCTACTAATAGTAGAGAATAAGCGGCTTAAAAAGGGAGGTGATACAAATGGATATCTTAGTAAAGATAGAAGTTAATGAGAGTTTAGAGCCTGTGGTAAGTGGCAGAGAGTTGCACAAGCAGTTGGAAGTGCAAAGCAACTATACGACATGGTTCAAACGAATGTGCGAGTATGGTTTTTCTGAAAATGGAGATTATGTGGCTGTATTCCAAAATTGGAAGACAGCTCAAGGCAATGAAACGCAACAGATCGACCACCTAATCAAGCTCGATATGGCAAAGGAAATCTGCATGATTCAAAGAACTGAAAGAGGTAAGCAGGCAAGGCAGTATTTCATTCAGGTAGAGAAGGACTATAACAGCCCAGAGAAGATAATGGCGAGGGCGTTAAGGATAGCAGAGCAGGAACTTAGTACTTTACGACTTGAAAGCAAAATCAAAGACCAGCAAATAGCAGAGCTGACGCCAAAGGCTACATATTACGATTTGATTTTACAGTGCAAAGACCTTTTATCGGTGACAGAGATTGCAAAAGACTACGGAATGAGTGCGACAGGATTCAATAAAATGCTGTATGAGTTCGGCATTCAATATAAGCAGAGCGGTGTGTGGTTTTTGTATGCAAAGTATCAAAGCGAAGGCTACACACAGACAAAGACGCAAAACTACAACAAGTCAGACGGCACGCAAGGAGCAAGGACGCATATGTACTGGACACAAAAGGGAAGGCTTTTCTTGTATGACTTCCTTAAATCAAAGGGGATACTGCCGTTGATTGAAAAGGTAGGTTAGGAGGGAAGATGGAATTACAAAAACTCACGATTGGAGATAACAAGCTATATCTTGATGGGGTAGAAATTAAGAATGTTAAGGAATTTATATTAAAAAGCTCCGCAATGTCTGAAGCGGAGCTGAATTTGACAGTCTATGTTACTGTAGGCCAAGGCTCTTTTGAGCAAGAGATGTAATAACTCCTGTGGCGATTGTTGAAAGAGTATTGACTGAAAAAGAACCAATGCTTTTGGCAGTTTCTTTGGTTTTATTCCAAACATTATCAGAACGGATTTCATCTAAAAATTGATGACCTTGATATGTTAAATCAAACACTCTCGAAACTTGAGGAAGATATCCACCGCGAATATTGACTGTAGTAGCTTTTATAAAACCTGCATCATATAGATGTAGACAGTGGTAATCAAGCTCCTCGTATGAATAACGGGGTAGTTCAGAGCACATTTGATCGATAGTATGAGACGAACCATACTCAAAACTTTCAATGTGGATAAGGATATCTCTCACGCAATCAGGGTTAAATTTCATACTCATATCTCTCCTTTCGTTTACTCGGCTTGGCAGGGCCTGTAAGGATAGTTTAGGAGAGATTAGAGGGAAAGTAAATAGGAGGTAAGTATGGAATTTCCGAAACAAATAATGAAAATGTCAGAACTTAAAAAGCTTGGATTTCCGGTACCACTACTGATGGAGGCCTACAGAGATCCGAAGCAGAATTTCGCCACTAAGATAGACCCATCAAAGCCAAACTCAAAGATTATTTTTGACACAGTCGGCTTTGATAAGTGGATAGCAAAGAGGATAAAAATGCAAACAGCCGAGTTTGCAAGTCAGAGGAGAAGGCCTGCAAATGGAGTAGGGTGGAAGATAGTAAGAGAGGTAGGATAAATGGAGAGGGCTATCAGGACAAAAAGAGTTGAGCATGATATGTCTGCCACAATTGGACAGATACTCATGGAGCGATACTCTGCAGTCCTGCCATGAGCAAGGCGGAAGTAGAAATGAAGTACACAGTAAAGGAGATAAGAAAATGAGGAATCAGTTGAAGATGGGCTATGTAGAATACGAGGAAATTGAGAAGGGAAGGCTTGAAGAGCTTGAGGAGGCGGAAGAAGAGCTTGAAGAGCTAGAAGACAGAGTTACGCTCGTAAAAAACACGCTATTTTTCATCTTTGTCTTTGTAATGGGTGTGGCCGTAGGGCTGCACCTGTAAAAAGGAGGTTTGAATGAATAGGACGGAGTGGTTTTTGTTACAGTTACAAGCTGTGTTAGACACCATCCCTGATGCAGTTAGAAAGCTGGATGTCTCCTGTGTGGGTGGAGTACTGACTGTGCGAGATGGCGTAGATGGCTCAGATGCAGGGATTAAAATTTCTTATGTGGGAGACAGGCCAAACTTAGGGCGTGTGATGTTAGATGTCGTGTCGTGGGCGGTGATTCCAGGGCGACAAGTTAAGAACGCTTACGCTCTTGCAGGAGAGATTGAGGTGCTACTTGCATATTTCCTACGCATCACACAAGCCCAGATGTGTTCTGTGACGCACACGACGATTTTATTAGATAAAAGAAGAGCGATTAACATTGAAGATATGACCGCATTTGAGGTTTTAAACACCCTCGCTGTAAGGCTTACAGAGATCGACAAGAGGTGATGGAATGACAAGATTAAGAGATTATTTAGAGTACTTGTTACCCGCGCTTGTGTTCGCAGATGCGAGTATTATCAATTTAACCGTGAACGGCTCTACTGTAACACTTGTGCGGTCAGCTAAAGCGGATATTGAGATGGACGCAAAAGGGCTGAGTGCGGCAGAGATTATGGAGCGATTAGGGAAAGAATTGAGCGAAGGATGAAAAGCAACAATCCAGGAAGCAGGTGAGCAGATGAACGAAATCAAAGTGGAGGTAATGTTCACAGATGGATACCAAAAAAGATACACTGAGGCAGTGGCGAAGGCATATCAGAAAAAGAAACAGCTTCGGAATCGTAAATTGTGCTTCTCCGCAAGAATAGACGCAGCAGAGCGGATCAGGAAGGAGATGCAGGATGCAACAGAAGATTGAAGACGGAATTATCTTCGTAAAACCTACTAAGGAAAAAGAGGCGATCATAAAGACATGGCGAATGATGAAGAAGGACAAGGAGAAAGGATACTGGTATGGAGAGATCACGAGACCGCTCCTCGAAAACCTGCAGAGGAACGGCGGACTGATACCTCCCGCAAGGAAGATCCTCAATGATATGCTGGCGGTTCAGAAGGCGGTAGATGCTGAGAGAGTAAGACCGACTAAGGAGATTAAGCCAAGATATAAGTACCCGGTAAAGGCCAAGCTATTCACGCACCAGATCAGGGCGGCGAACATGGCGCTGATGGTTTTTGGGATACTTCCGCCAGATGGAAAATAGGAAAAAGGAATGAATGAGAATGGACTACAGAGAGGAGGTGGTTTAATGGCATCCCAAAACGGCAAAGGCTTCGGTTTTTTATTTGAAATGGGATGTGGTTGAGTAAGACACTCACTGCAATAGCATCAGTGTGCTCAGTATGGGCCAAGGAGTTTGAGGATTATGCAGACTTTAAGGCAGTAGTAAAAGTTCTTTTAGGAGCCAAAGGCAAGCGTCTGAAAGCTCTATCAGATCTTGAGAGCTTTCCGTTCAAGGCACTTAAAGTTGCAGTTATCAACTATGAAAGTACCTGGCGAGAAGATATTTTTGATGCACTGTATAAATGGGATGCAGACATGATCATCTGTGATGAGAGTCAAAGAATAAAAACCCACGATGCCGAGCAGTCAAAGGCAATTCATAAGCTGGGAGACCAGTCAAGGTATAAACTGATACTATCCGGCACACCAGTGCAGAACAATGCGATTGATTTGTACAGCCAGTATAGGTTTTTAGACCCAACTGTGTTTGGAACGAATTTCTATCAATTCAGAAATAGATATGCGATTATGGGAGGTTTCAGTAGACGCCAGATCATAGGTTACAGAAACCTTGACCAGTTAATTCAGAAAGAGCATTCTATTGCGTACAGAGTAACCAAGGATGAGGCATTGGATTTGCCGGAGCAGACATTCCTTGAAAGGCGTATCACGATGTCGGCAAAGGAAAAGAACCTCTACGACCGAATCAGGCGTGAGAGCTTCACGGAGCTTGATGGTGAGGGACAGGTGACAGTTACAACTACAACAGTGCTAACAAAGCTACTGAGATTACAGCAGCTCACAGGGGGATTCTTAATCGCAGATGGACAGGATAAGGCAGAGCTCGTGAGCAAGGGAAAACTAAATGCGCTGGAGGAAATCATTGATGACTATGTGATGGATGCAGGCAAAAAGCTGGTAATCTTTGCAAGGTTTAGACCGGAGATAGACTTGATAGGTCAAATGCTTGCAAAGAAGAAAATCAAGTATGGAGCTATATATGGGGATATAAAGCTGGAAGATAGAGGCGGCATAGTCAAAGACTTTCAGACAAATGAGGATACGAAAGTATTCCTTGCACAGATTGATACCGCAGGGCTTGGTATCACACTTACGGCCGCAGACACCTGTGTGTATTACTCAGTGAATTTTAACTATGCGGCATATAGTCAAAGCCTTGCGAGAATACATCGTATAGGACAAAAGAATACTTGCACTTACATACACTTGATAACAGAAGGAACAGTCGATGAAACTATTTTAAAGGCGCTGGCTAAGAAAGAAGATTTGGCAAAGACAATTGTGGATGAATGGAGAAATTATTTTTTTATTTTTAAAGGAGCAAACTATGGAAACAGTAATGGCACTTGACGACAAAGTAAGAGCTTACAAGGAGCTACTGGATAAGAAGGACGAGTTGGCAGAACAGACCAAGCTCAACAATAAGGCAGTAGAAGAATTAGAGCAGGAAATTGCTCAGATGATGGTTGATGAGGAAAAACCCGATACTACGGTGGATGGCTTCAAGTACAGTCTGCAGGAGAAGGCCATCTATTCAAAAATCGGTGAAGACAAACTGATGGAGAAAGGACTGGACTTCTTCGAGGTACTCCGTGAGGAGGGATTTGGAGACCTTATCGTGGAAAGGGTAGACACAAGGACGCTAAATTCAGCAATGAATAACCTTGTAGAGGAAACAGGAGAGCTGCCAGAAAGTCTTGCCGAATGTCTGAATGTGTATTCACAGTTAAAGGTTTCTAAGCGTAAAGCAAATGTAAAAGCACTAAGCAGAGCAAAGAAAGCACAGATGGAGTCATTGGAAAGTGATGATGATAAGTTTGAAGAAGTAGCAAAGGAGAAATAAAATGGCAAAGATTAATCTTACGATTACAAAAGCAAAAAAAGAACAAATTTGCGTCAAGGTTTTAGTAAGTGGTCCTTCAGGCAGTGGCAAGTCTTATTCAGCACTCAGACTGGCAACGGGTATTGCAGGTAGGGTAGGTGAAGGAACAAAGATTGGTTATATCGGAACAGAGGGCATGAGAGACAAGCTCTATGCGAATGAATTCGATTATGACCTCATAAGCTTAGAAGAATACAGTCCTGACTATTACATTGCCGCGATAGATGCATTCTTAGACGCAGGATATAAAGTCATTATTATAGATTCTATGACGCACTTGTGGAACTGGGTTCAAGATCAGGTACAACTTCAGACAAAAGGAGATAATACATTTCAAGCTTGGGGAAAGTACAAGAAAGAAAACAAGAAAATCATTGAGAAAATCTTGCTTGCACCGGCACATATTGTAGTAACAGCAAGAGGAAAGGATGAATATGTGCTTGAAGCAAACAGCCGTGGGAAGATGGCTCCACGAAAGGTTGGTGTGGGAGCTCAACAGGATAAGGATATTGAGTACGAATATATGGTTACTTGGATGATTGATCAGGACACACATCTTGCAGAGGCAGCAAAGGACAACACTCACATCTTCGAGGGCAAGATCAAAGTCCTTGATGAGAAGTCCGGCGAAGCACTATATGACTGGGCAAATGATGGTGCTCCTGTCAAGTCCCCAGCGCAGAGGGCAGAAGAGGTAAAAAAGATACAGAATGAAATTACAGAAAAAGCAACAAAGCTTGGTGGTTCAAAGAATAAAGAGATGATGGAGTGGTACAAGGAGAAGTTCAACGGCAACCACAAGAACTATAAAGATCTTGACTTCTTAACACAAGCACTCACAGAGATGCAGAAATTCAAACCCATAGCGACAGAAGAAACCAAGGAGGAGAAAAAGGATGAATAAGGTAATCATTATAGGTAGATTTACCAGAGACCCGGAAGTGAGATACACCGCAAATAATACCTGCTATGCATCGTTTAGCGTGGCGATAGACAGACGATACAAGCAGGATGGGCAACCAACCGCCGATTTTCCAAGAGTAATCGCATGGGGTAAAACTGCAGAATTCATTGAGAAATACTTCCACAAAGGAATGAAAATCGCTATTGATGGAAGAATTCAGACCGGCAGCTACACAAATAAGGATGGTCAGACGGTTTACACTACAGATATTGTTGCAGAAAATGTGGAATTTGTAGAAAGCAAGGGCACATCAGAAAGCAACAGGAATACAGGAAATGCACAAAGTCCAAGCGTGACCGATGACGGGTGGATGAATACACCGGACGGAGTCGATGATGAGGGATTACCGTTCAATTAAAGGCAGGAGGCACTATGAAACCATTACGCGGAAGTTTTAATTATTTGAAGCAAGGAGAGTACCTTCAAGTAGGAGATGCTATAGATTTTGAAACTCTTTATTATAAAGAAGAGGCTCAAAGGATTGTAAGACAAAAATTGGAGAAATGATATGAGGGTAGAAGGAGTGGATCTTGACCGCTTGGTAGACTATAAAACTGAATACACCCGTATCATCAAAAAATATCATATTACAGGAGATAATCTGACAGGTCTGTGCCCATTCCATGATGATAAAAACCACTCATTCTCGGTTGACTTAAAAACCGGATGCTGGAAGTGCCACGCCGAAGACAGGGGTGGCAACTTCACATCCTTTTATGCAGAACTGAACAATATGGACACAAAAGAGGCTTACAAGGAAATCCTAAAGCAGTATGGAGCATATAAAGAGGAATTAGAAGAAAAGCAACCGAAAGATAACACGCTTAAAGCATACAGTGTGGCTCAGTATGCTCTTGAGAAACGACTGCCGGAGGATTTCCTTGTAAACGATTGTCGCCTTCAGACGAGGAAAGATAAGCAAGGCGTGACATACTTATATATCCCTTATTTTTCAGAAGAGGGAAAAGAAGTCACTTACAGAAAGCGATATGCCGGCAAGCAGTTCCGGTGGAAATACGGGGCAGGCAAAGACATCTGCCTATACGGTGCATGGAAAATAGAAGATGTGAGGCGTGCAGACTATGCTGTCCTTGTCGAAGGGGAGTCGGATAGTCAAAGTATGTGGCACATGAGTATCAGCACACTTGGCGTCCCCGGTGCGTCGATGATGCGTAAAGAATGGTCAGATGTCTTACAGGATCTCAAGATTTACATTCATGTAGAGCCTGATAAGGGCGGAGAAACTTTTCTGCATAAAGTGACAACGGCACTGAGAGAAGGGAACTTCATTGGGAAAGTTTATACATGGAGCTGTAAGAGCTTAGGATGCAAAGATCCATCGGATGTGTATATCAAGCATGGAAAAGAAGAAGCTGCAGAAAAGATTAAGAAAGCACTCAGCAACGCAAAGCTGATTGATATAGATGAGGAAGCGGTTCCTGAAGCTCTGCCGGGAGCACCGGTCAATTTAAGACAACCAGAAGGATGGATTTATTCAGATAAAGGAATCAGTCGCATAGATGAGAAGAAATATGCCCCTGTTCTGGTATGTAGAACACCAATCATACTCACACAGAGACTTCGCAGTATGGAGACCGGAGAAGAAAAGATGGAGGTGGCATTTAAAAGGGACGGGCAGTGGCACAGAGCAATATATCCAAGAAGCACGATATTCACAGCAAGGGGAATTACTGCACTGGCAGATCTTGGATGTACAGTAACTTCGGAGAATGCAAAACAGGTTGTAAAATTTTTAGCTGCTCTGGAAGCGGAGAACATAGACATCATAAAAAAGGCTGACTCTACATCTACATTCGGATGGCAGGAAGGGAAGAGATTTATACCCGGACATGATAAAGATATAGTGCTTGATATAGATCCATCACAAAGGGTACTTGCCGCTGCCTACTGTCAAAATGGTACATTTAAAGATTGGCTTAATATGATGAGGACACACAGGAAGAGAGATAAGTTCAGATTTATTTTAGCTGCAGGATTTACTGCTCCGCTTCTTAGAATAATTAAACAAAGAATATTTTTTGTGTATAACTGGGGAGGCTCTAAAGGCGGAAAAACGGCAGGTTTAAAGGCGGCACTCTCCGCATGGGGCGATCCGGAACGATTGATGGTAAATTTCAATGCAACACAGGTAGGCCTTGAGAGAACAGCATCATTTTATTGCGACTTGCCACTTGGAATTGATGAAAGGCAGCTTGCAGGAAACAATCAAAACAGCTTAGAGAAGATCGTCTATATGATTGCCAGCGGGACAGGAAAGATACGAGGAGCAAAGTCGGGTGGAATTCAGGAAATGCACACTTGGAGAACAGTGGCACTTGCTACAGGAGAGGAGCCTCTCTCAACTGAGACCTCGCAAACAGGTGTTAGCACACGTGTGCTTGAAATATACGGCGGACCGTTTGACGATGAGAGAGAAGCATCCCTCATGCATCAGCAATCTGTGATGAACTGTGGCTGGGCAGGACCGGCGTACATCGGAATGCTGATGCACACAGATGAAAAGAGTATTGCTCTAAAATATGATGAGATGATGCAGTTTGTCTATCAGCTCAGCAAAGGAAAAAGCGGTTCGCATATCGCAGGAATTGCGGCGGTGGCACTGACGGATGCAATCATTGACACATGGCTCTTTGAACGCCCGGAGTGGCTTCGACGCTATGAATCCGGAGAATTTGACACTAAGGCAGCAAAAGACAATCCTGAGTTGCTTGAGATAGCTCCTGAATCGTGGGAGAGAGCCAAAGAGATGGCAAGAAACATACTGAAGGAACAGATGGACGCTGATGTGGGTGATGTTAATGAGAATGCCACACAGTACATTGTAGACTGGATTCTTTCAAACAAGGACAGCTTCGGAGAAAAGGCATATGGAACTTGCCTTGGTATGATGCAGGGACAAGATGCTTACATATTTCCGTCGATGCTGACGCAAGCACTCACGAAGGCAGGATATTCATCACGAAAGACGATGAAGTATCTTGCAGACAAGGAGCTTATTGGAATGAGTACATCAAAGGATGGAACTTCCAAAAATTCAGTTATTAAGTGGTTTAATAACAGAAGTTGCCGGTTCGTAGAGTTCCATTTGGGCAAGCTCGTAAAAGAAAACGATCCTCTTGTAGATAAAGAGGAAGTATCTGAGAAGACAGGAACGGAGTGGAGAAAGGTGTCCGAAAGCGAGCAGATGGAGCTGCCATTCGATTAAAAAGAGCTTGTCACCAAATTCTTCCAATTACCCATGTTGCATTGAAAGTGTTGCAATTTGGTGACTGCTGTTTTGCACAATAAAAGAATGATAATAGAGCAGAAAATATACAAAATGACAGTAAAAACCTTACACCTAATTGCAAAGTCGATTTAGGTGTAAGGTTAGGTGTAAGGTTTGCGAGTGCCTGAAAATGGCTTAAATAAAGGCTTTCTTATACATCCTTACACCTATTACACATCTTACACCTATTTATATACCTATCAGCTTTTTAATGGAAGTGGTACTCCAATTTCCTCTACTTACAAAAAAAACAAGGTGTGTATTCAAAAATTAGGTGTTAGGTGTAAGGATTGCCTGTAAACGGCGTATTTAAGCCGTTTCCCCCCTTACACCTAAAATTTTCACAGGTGTTAGGTTCTCAAAAAGGTGTAAGCAATTGGAGGTGGAAAGATGGATGTTCAAAGTCAGATTGAAGACTTGAAAGGACTTGTTGCCAAACTCAAAAAGAACGATGAGTGTGTTCCAAGAAAAGATTTAGAGAGTAGATATAAAAAAGCTTATAACAAGCTTAAAACAGATATCAAAGTTTTGGCAGAACAGATCATGGATAAAATCATAAATGAAGATTTGCACTTTATCAACGACGAGGACGGCAGGGCGGTACATAATGAAATACAAGACTTAGTGGATAAAATCAGTTCAGAGGGAGAATCTAAAAGACTAGGGCGATGCTTAGCTAAGGAATATGATGTGGACGGCTTTCTTTTGCGAGTGGAAAAGATGCGACAAAAAGTAATGGATTTATATTCTCCATATGGAGAAAGATATCGGTTTTTAAGACAGGAGAGACAAGATGAGTATGATGGAGGTACTGACACAGATGAGGGATAAGGAAAGAGAGAAAGGTGGCAATCAAATACAGTGGCTCTGCTTAATTCGGCAAGATAAATGTATTAAACTTGATATTAGCTGTCATGACTGCCCTGTTTATACTGAATACAAAAGGGGGAGAGAATAATGAGAAATAAAGAAGGGTATCCGGATCCAACAGCAGGGGAAGCCCTAAAACGAATCTATCATACTCACGGAAGATTAGATTATACGAAGTTTGCTTCTTATGATGAACTTATCAGTTATACCCTTGAGCGCCACTCTTCGCTTAATGGGCGAAAAGAGGCGGAATCCTATGTCAGAGAGCATATGCCCAAAGAAAGTTATTTTCAAAAAAAAATTATAGAATGGATTGAGGGCAATGTGAAAAACTGCATTGTTTGGAAAGAAGCGGCAGGTCCATATTCAAGGCAAGGAATACCGGACATCACTTGCATCGTAAACGGCAGATATTATGGTTTTGAGGTGAAGCGTCCTTTTATCGGAATACTCAGTAAGATACAGGAACGGACAATCAAGGCGATTAGAGAAGCCGGGGGGAGAGCATATGTAGTAACATCGGTACAGGAAGTGGCAAAAATACTGCTGCCGGAGACAGAACGAGGTGAGTGATGACAACAAAAGAATATCTAAGTCAACTGATACATCTTGAAAGACTTATCGAAGCAAAGCGACTTGAGTGCGAAAGACTTGATGCAATGTCAAAAAAAGTGACAAGTGTGCTAAGTGACTGCAAAGTTGACAACAGTGATAGAGTAGCCAATGAAGATATCGTTATAAGAGTAATAGAACTTAAAAAAGACATTAGCGAACAGATGAAAGTGTATGCAGAGTTGCAAGCGAAGATAAGCAAAGAGATAGATGCAATAAAGGATATAAGATACAGAAGCTTACTGATAATGAGATATATGAACGGCTTGAAATTCAGAGAGATATCAGAAAAAATGAGCTATGGGACAAGGTGGGTTTTGATACTTCATCGAGAAGCTTTAAAAGAGTTTGATAGACTACATAGCAAGAAATATGATAGTTGAAAATAAATAAAACAAGTCATATAAATTCACTCATTGACAGTGGTATACTGTATGTGTAAAGAGTTAAGAGAAGCTCCTTACGATTCCACAATTCACCTTCTTTATATTTTTTTTGGAGGGCGTTTCCCGCTCTCCTATTATGGTGTGATGTGGTGCGGTGCCTCCGTTACTACATATATTAATTTTCTGAAGAGAGATGGTTAATGATAACCGTCTCTTTTTGTTTTACAAAGAGGGAAGTTAATGCCATATGCCGATAGAAACACTGGGCTATTTGAGGTAAAAGAGTGTTTTAATGAGAAGACACAGTGGTGTGGTACACAAACGCTTATCACTCCAAAAGGCCGAGAGACCTTTAGGTTATTATACTTGCAACCTTAGTTTAGATAAAGGCATCTTAGAATACTCTAAGGTGCTTTTTTAATAGCCGTAATAAAAGTATTTAGTGTATTTTGTTCACAAATTTTCAAAATTATATTGACATATCGGACACGATATATTATAATATAAGAGTAGAAAGGAGGTGAACAGAATGGGGAAACGAAGTTCTCGAAAGAAGAGAAATAAAAAGACTCCCATCAAAATCAATCCCATTGTTAAACAGATTTTGATAGGAGTTGCAACTGGAACACTGGTTCATATACTGGGTAAGTTAATTGACCTGATGTTCTAGCTAGAATGGGGCTTGTTGGTGACAAGTCCCTCTCTAAAAAGAATAACACAAGAACCCATTCGAGTAAAGATGTTAATTGAAGTATTAAAAGTAGTTGCTAAAGTTATGCAAATCGCAGGCATTGTAATCATTGTTGCAAGCTTAGGCAGAGGATTTTGGTATCTTATCACAAAATACTTAGACAACAAAAGGAGAAGGTAATGGCAACGGCACAATCAAAGGCAACAAGAAAGTATGAGGCGAAAGCTGGTTGGATGTCCAAGACCTATAAGCTGAAGCGGGAGGTCGTAGAGAGGTTTGCACAGGCTTGTGAAAAGCAAGGTGTTAGTCAAGCAGGGCAGTTAGCGAGAATGATGGAAGAGTTCATCAAGGAAAGCGAATAGCGAAGTATAGAAAGCACTCTAGCAATAGGGTGCTTTTCTTGTCGCTCTTGAAAGATAAGATTAGAATTTTCAAGGTACTTCTGAGGGGGTGTCCCATATGCGGGGCGAGGAAAGTGCGACATTTTTGGCGATAAAGTATAAAAAAATGTGGCAATTCCTTCCTCTGTCTAGGGAGGGGGTGTGAGCAAAAATGTATGTCAATCAAAAAGAGTTGGCTCATATTTTAGGGATAACAGATCGCCGAGTACGGCAATTAAAAGAACAATATGGGCTATTTGCGAATGCTGAGACTGTTGAAAGTAAGAAAAAGTATAAATTAGACTCCTGTGTTCAAGAGTATATAGCTTATAAACTTGAATCTGAGGGACAATCTGAGGGGAGTATTGATCGTACAAAAGAGCAAGCAGAACATGAAAGAGTTAAAAAGAAAATTTCTGAGCTGAAGCTGAAAAAGCTTCGTAATGAGCTACACTATGCAGATGATGTTCAAGAATTCATCACAGATATGCTATCTAATTTTAAGAATAGTATGCTTGCTTTGGCTCAAAGATGTGCACCACTAGTCGTTGGTGAAGATGATACCAAAAAAGTCCTAGGAATTATCGAAAAAGAAGTTTACTCTACATTGGAACAGTTATCAGAGTATGATCCAGAAGCAATTGAGCGGGGTCATATAAATGATGACGAGGAGGATGAGGAGGATGATGAAGATGATTGAGAAAGGAAGTTAGAATGTGTCAAAAATCAGTGAGAGGAGGAAGGCAAGAAAAAGAACAAGGGGGCTGTTTGTAAGGATCATTAAAAGTACTTTAAAGGCACCTGAAAAAATAACAGTAAGTGCATGGGCTGAAAAATATCGAATATTGGATGAATCAAGTAATTTTGCTGGGAGATGGAGCAATGATATTACTCCCTATCTTGCTGGAATAATGGATACTTTTAATGATCCTGATGTACAAGAGATTAACTTTTGCAAACCAACTCAGGTCGGGGGAACAGAAGCTATTTTAAATATGCTAGGATGGATTATTATGGATGATCCAGCACCGACGATGATTGTTTATCCGGATGATGATTTAGCGAAAGATACATCAAATGATCGGTTGAAGCCTTCTTTGTGTAAAACGCCAGAGATAAAATCAAGGTTTTATGAGAACACATCTAAAGAATTGAACTTAAAGTTTCGTGGAATGCGAGTTTATTTGCGGGGGAGCAATTCGCCGAGTAAGTTAGCAAGTAAAGCAATAAAATATCTTTTCTTTGACGAAATAGACAAAATGAGTGGCGCGAGTAAAAAAGAAGCTTCACCATATGCCCTTGCAAAAGAAAGAACGAGAACTTTTCCATGGAGTAAAAAAATTTATACTTGTTCAACACCCACTCTAAAAACAAATTATGTCTGGGATTTACACGAAAAAGCAGATGAACAAAGGAAATATTTTGTGCCTTGTCCACATTGTGAGGAACATATTTTGTTGTCATGGAGTCAAGTAAGATTTCAAGGTGGTGAGGATAAGACGAATGAGGAACGAGCAAATACAGCAGTGTATGTTTGCCAAAAATGTGGTTGTTTAATTTCTGATAAAGAAAAAGTGAAAATTCTACGAGAAGGGGAATGGAGAGCAGTTAAAAAGAATTGTACAGGGAAGGCAAGGAGTGTTTCTTTTTGGCTGAATGCTTTGTACTCTCGATTTTTAACATGGTCGGAAATTGTCCTTGAATTTTTAAAATCGAAAGATGACCCAGAGCGGCTTCAAAATTTTGTGAATTCATGGCTCGCCGAGCCATGGGAAGACACGAAGTTAAAAACGAATGCAGAATTGGTTATGGATAGACAGACTGATTTGCCAGAACTAGTGGTTCCATCTTGGGCTAAGATGTTAACGGCTGGAGTAGATGTACAAGAAAATAGCTTGTACTGGAGTATTCGGGCCTTTGGGAATTACTTTACATCACAAAATATTGCCCATGGGCAAGTGAATTCGTTTAATGAGATTGAAGAAGTGATGAATCTTGAGTATAAGAAAGAAGACGGAACGCCAATGCTCGTTCGTCTTTGTCTTGTTGATTCCGGTTATAATGCAGATGCAACTTATGATTTTTGTTTGGCTCCTGGATGGTTTATAAGGGTTGTGATGAAGAGTATGCAGAGCAAGTGACATCTGAGCATAAAATTACTGTGAAAAAAGGTAGTAATTCAAGCTTAATGTGGGTTCTCAAGCATTCGCACGCGGATAATCATTATTTAGATACAGAAGTATATGCGATGGCTGCTGCTGATACTTTGGGTATTAGAATGTCACACTTGCAGGATGAAATTCAGAAAACGCAACACGATAGTAATAGAGAGCAATCTCAAACTTATACAGAAGAAACTTGGATAAATCAAAATGAAAGGTGGTTGAGTTGATGGCACAAACAACAGAAATGATGCTTTCTGAAGTAGAAACTGCGATTACTACAGTACTAATTGCAGGTCAATCATATAAAATCGGTTCAAGGTCACTAACAAGAGCAGATTTGAATTTGTTAATTAAGATGCGAAATGATCTACGAACACAATTAACTCAGGAAGGCTCGAATGGGCTGTTAGATAATACATATCTTGCAGTGTTTGAGGGGCGATAATATGAGCTGGTTAGATGGTTTAATACAATTTATATCACCCGAACGAGCAGTTAAGCGTGAGGCATGGCGGCAGACACTTGAGCAGATGCGAAATTATGATGCAGCGAGCTATGGGAATGGAAGTGCAAACTGGAGATCTGTGAATGAGGCAGCAGAAGCTACAGATAGGTATAGTAGAGATATTGTTCGTGCGAGGGCAAGAGACCTTGAACGCAATTCTGATATGATGAATGCTATCATTGGGGCATACACACGAAATGTTATTGGTGGTGGGTATAATCTTCAGGCCAAGACGGATAATGAAGAACTGAATGCTTACCTAGAAAAGGCGTGGCGTAAATGGTGTAAAAAAAGAAATTGTGATGTAACTGGAACACAGTCGTTTTTGCAAATGCTGAGAATGTGGGTCCAACGGAAAAAAATTGATGGCGGAATTTTAATTGTGAAGCGATACACAGAAGGCGGTTTTGTGCCATTAAAGTTACAGATGTTTGAAGTCGATGAATTGGATATTAATCAACTAACACCTAGATTGTTAAACAATAAGGTTGTTGGGGGTATAGAATTTGATTCTTATAATCGCCCAGTTGGATATTATATTCGGCAATATAGTGTAGATGGAATGACACCTTTAGGATCAATTTTTATTGATGCAAAAGATGTCATTTTTCTTTACTCGAAACATAGACCCTCGCAGATTCGAGAAATGTCAGATATGTCTCCTACAATCAATCGAATTCGTGATGTAAATGAGTTTATGACTGCTGTTTCAATTAAAGAGCGTATTTTAGCTTGTTTGTCAGTATTTATTAAAAAGCAAGTACCAACACAGAGCTTTGGAAGAAGCGGGACAATAGCCTCGCAACAAAGTTATGAAGGAAAGACGATTGCTCCAGGCATGATTCGTGAATTAAATGCGGGTGATGATGTTCATGTAGTGAATCCAGCAGGCCAAGGAGCAGATGCTACAAATTATATTGCAGTTCAACAAAGAATGATTGCAGCAGGTCAGGGTATTAGCTACGAAGCCACTAGTCGAGATATGTCAAAGAGCAATTATTCTTCTGCTAGGCAAGGCATTATCGAAGATGAAATGACTTATGCGAGTGAGAAAGAGCTTTTAATTGAGGCTTTAGATGAAATTTATGAAAGTTTTGTAATTTCATTATGGTTGTCTAAGAAGATAGATATTAAAGATTTTTGGGAGAATAAAGATAAGTACTTTGAGCATATTTGGATTGTCGCTCCAAAGCGATGGATTGACCCACAAAAAGAGGCTAATGCAAATAAAATAGCACTTCAGACAGGGCAGAAAACATTTATGCAAATTTCAGCAGAACAAGGAAAAGATTGGAAAGAACATATAGATGAGATTGCAGATGTATTAAGCTATGGCAGAGAGAAAGGTGTTGATTTAGGAGGTATTATTTTTGGAAAATCAGAAGGAGAGATATATGAATAAAATGAGAGTTAAGGCAAGAGCAGAGCCAACAAAACAGATGACTAGAGAATTGACAACACATAGTATCAGAACGGTAGAGGGCACTGGAAATGAGAGGAAATTTATTCTGTCGTTTTCTTCTGAGGAACCATATACACGCTTTTATGGAACAGAAATTCTTGATCATAGTGAAGGTGCAGTTGATTTATCAAGATTAAATGAAATTGGAGTTTTACTTTTTAATCACGATAGAAATACCGTAATTGGAAAAATCAATAGGGCGTGGATTGAAAATAATAGAGGTCAAGCTGAGGTTGAATTTGATACGGATGATAAGTCTGAGATTATTTATCAAAAAGTGAAGAGCGGAACATTAAAAACGACTTCCGTGGGGTATGTGATAGATTCGTATGAAGATGTATCGGTAAATAAAACTTCAAAGGATGGAAGATTTAAAGGTCCAGCTGTAGTTGCTGTTAAGTGGACACCTTTTGAAATTTCGATTGTAAGTGTGCCTGCAGATCCAACAGTAGGCGTGGGTAGAAGTTTTGAGCGTGGTCGCTCTATGGTGTGGTTTGAAAAGCAACTTAAAGCTAATCAAAATATGATAGGAGATTGATAATGGATAAAAAAGAATTAAGAAAGCAAAAATTGGAACGCCAAAATGAACTTTTGGCTGATGCAAAGGCTAATGAGCGTGACTTAAGTTCCCATGAGCAAGATGAATTTGATACTCTACAAAAAGATATTGACACTTTGACAGCGGAAATTAATTCAGAGACTGAGCCTACAGAACAAAGAGCCATTGAGGCCGAGAGGGAGAGAGTCAGAACTATTATGTCTTTGTGTGAGGATTTTGGTCTTAACGCTCATACATATATTGAGAGTGGAATGACTATTGATGGAGTAAGGTCTGCGGTACTTACAGACTTAAAAAACAATAGAGCACCTGTGGCAGGAAGGGGTGTTATTGTAACTAAAAGTGAAGAGGACAAGTTTAGAGATGCAGCGGCAGACGCACTTTTGATGCGTGGTGGTGTAACCATTCAGAATCCAGCTGATGGTGCACGAGAAATGAGAGGGATGTCCCTACGAGATATTGCTATTGAGTCACTTACGAGATCAGGTGAGGTGGGGCTTAATAGAAAAAGTTCAGATGAGTTGTATGGAATGCTGAGTAGACAATTTTTTAATCCCTCTGCTGCATTTCCTTCCATCCTTGACACAACAATTAATAAAGCCTATGTTGAAGGACATAAGAATGTCGAAGTTACTTTTGATAAGTGGACAAAGAAGGGTAGTTTGGCTGATTTTAAAGTGAACAATAATCAATACCTTGCGGGGGCTGCTGGAGAATTTATGGAAGTGCCTGAAGGCGGGGAGATCAAAGCAGATAAATTCAGTGATGTTAAACGGCCAGCAAGGCAGTTGAAGACTTATGGCCGTCAATTTACCTTAACGAGACAAGCTTTTATCAATGATGATATTGGTTTAGTTACATCTATTCCTGCGAAGTATGCTGCAGCTGCAAGACGCACAATCAATACACAATGCTATCGAATTCTAGTTGACAATCCTGCAATTTATGATGGAACGCAATTATTTAGTGCAACTCATAAGAATTTACTTGCGACAGGAACTGGAATTACGAGAGACGCAATGCAGAAGATGATCACCGCTCTCGGAACACAAAAGGATGAGTTTGGAAACCCAATTATTGTTCGTCCAGGTACATTAATTGTTCCAGCAGGAATGGGATTTGATGTGGTAACGACTATCAATTCTCCAACCATTAATACTGCTGATAATCAGCAAGCCGTAAATCCACTGTTCCGATATGCATCTTCAATTCAAGTGATTGAGGATCCGACAATCAATGTTCTGTGTGGGGAATTTGGCAATATTATGCCGTGGTATCTCATCGGCAATACTAGTGATACTGACTTCATTCAAGTTGATTACTTAAATGGACAGGAAATTCCAACAATTCGTAGAATGGAAGCTCCAGGAACTCTTGGATTCATTTGGGATATCTATCTTGACTGGGGGATTTCGGTAATGGATTGGAGAGGTGCAGTTAAAAATAATGGTATTGTAGTTACTAATCCATTAGCATAAAACAAAAGGAGGTGTTAGATATGGCAATGGCAACATATTGGCAGAGAGGCGAAGCCTTAGATTATGTAAATAACAGTACAGATAAGCTCGCTGTTGGCTCAGTTGTAAAACTTGAAGGAAGAGTTGGCGTAGCTGGGGATACGATTATGCCAAGAATGAAAGGAATTCTCCATGTGTCTGGAGTATATAAATTTTCGAAGACAAGCACAAATGAAATTAAGATGGGAACCTCAGTATATTTTGATGACACAGGGATTACAGAAGCTTCAGGTGGAACACCAGCAGGTTATGCAGCTGAGACGGCCAGTGCGGATGCAAAGGAAATTCTTGTAAAGATTGGATAGGTGGCGTATGAGGAAGTTAATTGCAGTTTGTCCTATTTTATACCTTGGATCTTTATATAATGTTGGTGATACTTTACCCACATTTAGTAGTGATATGGTGAATGCTTGGCTCGGTGCAGGCACGGCAGTATGGAAAGACACAGAGAAAGGAACTTCAAATCCAACTGCTCTGCCTGCTTCAGCTGAAGCAGGTTTATCTGGGAGTGTGATGTTTGGAGAGTCTGATGGTCAAGATTTAGTAGGGAAGGTACCAAAAACAGACAAGAGAAAGAAGTGATGTTATGTCTGTTTTTAAAGATATCGTAAAAAGAGATGTCCTAACTACATTTCTTAATTTGGATGAATTTGGTGAGAAGCATAGTATAGATGGTAATAATTTAGTGCTAGTTTTTGATGATGTGGAGCTGGTAAAGCGAGAACAAGGTCGAGTTATCACACAAGATTATGTTGATGGGATTTATAAAGACAGAAAAATGTTTTATGTAAATGCTGACGATCTTGAAACTAAACCAAGAATTGGAAGGATTTTACTTATTGATAACAGAGCATATCGAGTTACGGATGTCACAGAGGAGAGTGGGATTCTTGCAATTACAGTGGAGGTAAATTCACATTGATTGATGTAGCGATAGAAGTCAAAGGAATTGAAGAGATTATGAAAGCCCTTGAAGGTGATGTGAGAGCTACTAAAAAAGCCTTGCGTAAAGCCATCAATGATACGGCTAAAGATGCAAAGAAATTGATTGCCCACACCGCTAATCGTGAGTATGCAGGAACTAAAATTAAACTTGGAGCATTAAATAGTGCAATGAGTATTCAGAAAGCTACGATGGATAGCCTTCAAGTGACAATTAAGGCAAAGAATCCAGCAAATGACTTGTCAGATTTTAAAGTTACAAAAGGTGGAAAGAGAAGTGGCGTGAAAGCGAAAGTTCTTAAATCAAGTAGCTTAAAATCATTACAGGTTGGGGATATTAAAGCTTTTCTTATTACTTTTGGCTCTGGTCATACAGCAGTTGTTCAGAGAGTTAGTGGAAAAAGAGCACATAGCCGAAAATCTGGGCGGAAGCGAACGATTACTAGACATAACATGGCATTAAAGGCATTGTATTCTGTGTCTACGACTACGATGCTTGGTGGTGAACATGGGTATGGGAAAGTACAAAATGAAATCCATAATAAGTTACAACAACATATTGATCATGAAGTGATGAAGGCTCTTACAGAAGGAGGAAAATAATGGTGTCATTTGCACTTGTAGATGAATTGGCTGAAGCGTTAAAAAGCGAACTAAGGGACTTGTACTTTGAAGATGCTTTTGGCGAGAGAACGAAATTAAAAATTTATAAGCAAAATTTATCACCACAAAGTGAAGACACTGATTTTTCACCATTCCCTTATGTTATATTGAAGCTTTTAAGTGGAGTAGCACCAATAGATGAGAGAGCTAGCAACGGGGAGGGTATTCGGTTACTTATTCTTGTTGGAACAATTCATCATGAAAAATCAGGTGATGCAGCTTGTAGAGATCTGGTTGGTATCATACAAAGAATTAAAGAATTTTTACAAAGAAAAGGTGCAATAAAGCACTTTATTCTTAGTGATGATATTGAATGGGCCATTCATGAAGAAGATGAGTGGCCTTATGCGTTTGGAGGTGTAGATACAAAATGGAAAACAAGAACGATAAGAAGAGAGGACAGATTGATATAAAAACGGAAGCGTTAGATAGGTCTGATTCTCGCTTGAATAAGTCAAATTTAGAGGAATCAGATGTAGTTTATGTAGGACCAACAATCAGAAATACGGTTACCACAAACACTGTATTTAAAAGTGGTGTACCAGAGGCATTGAAAGACAAGATAAGGGAATACCCATATTTAAAAGCTCTTTTGGTTGATGTTTCTGATTATGCACTTGCGTTAGCAGAAATTCGTAATAACAATAGTGCAATGGCAACACTGTATAAAAAGGCAGTAGAGGAGGTTGAGTAATGGCATTATATAAACATGGAATTAGGGTAAATGAGGCTGCAACAGAGGTGATGAGACCGTTGAAAGGAACTGCAGGGCTACAAGTTGTATTTGGCACCGCCCCAGTAAATTTAGCTGAAAATCCTATGGATACTGCAAATAAGCTATTTTACTGTGAGGATTATGCATCAGCAGTAAAGTTCTTAGGATACTCGGATGATTTTAAGAAGTATTCGCTTTGTCAATCTATGTTAGCAATGAGAACCTTGAATATTGCCCCTGTGCTTTTTGTTAATGTACTTGATCCAAAGAAACACAAAGAGACAATCACGGATCAAAGTGTTAATGTGACGAATATGAAAGCGGTTATGGATGACAAAGGAATTTTGCTTGATACGGTAGTTGTTAAAAATGCTTCTACACCGTTGGTATTAAATACTGATTATGTTTTGGCATTTGATTCTGATGGAAGATTAAATATTTCGTTGGTTTCAAGTGGATCAGCATCTGCTGCAACAACACTTACAGTGACAGCAGATAAAATAAAGCCAGACATGGTTACAGAGAGCGATGTGATTGGAGGCTATGATGTAATTGCAGGGAAAGAAACAGGTATTGAGCTGGTTCGTCAAGTGTTTTTACAATTTGGAGTTGCCCCAGGTTTATTACTTGCTCCTGGCTGGTCAGATAAACCAAATGTGGCAGCAGCACTCCAGGGAAAATGTGAGAAAATCAATGGTAAGTTTAGCTGTATGTGCTTACTTGATGTTTCTGTAACCTCAGCGGTGAAGTACACGGATGTGAAAAGGACAAAGAAAGAATTGGGGGCAACATCTCAATATGCAATTGCTTTGTGGCCAAAGGTGAAAATTGCAGGTTCGGTTATCGCATACTCAGCAGTATTTGGGGCTCTTTGTGCCTATCTTGATGCGTCAAACGACAATGTTCCAAACATATATCCATCAAATAAAGTGATTCCATCAGTAGTGAGTGGCTGTCTTGATGATGGTACAGAAGTCTATCTTGACGAGCTACAAGGCAACATATTGAATGCCGAGGGTGTCGTTACTATCATCAATCAAGTTGGGGTGAGAGCGTGGGGGAATAATACAGCAGCGTATCCAACAACAAATGACCCAAAAGACAGGTGGATTGCTGTTAGAAGAAGCTTTTGTTGGTATGAGAATGAGTTTGTTATTCGCTTTACAGAGAAAGTTGACAATCCAACAAATTACAGGTTGATAGAATCATTTATTGATGCAGAAAATATTGCGGGCAATGCTTTAGTGGCACAAGATAAGTTTGCAGGTGTAAAGTTTAGATTTGACCCAGCACAGAATCCGACATCCCAAATCTTAAATGGCGAAATTAAATTTACAGAGGCGATTGCACCATATACACCTGCGGAGTATATTGAGAACACATTTTCTTTTGACCCAACAATGATTACAACAGCACTTGGAGGAGGTAAGTAATGGATTATCCTACAACAATTAATGGTTTTAATTTATATAGTGGCGGAGATCGCTTAATTGGTGTGTCAGATGAGGTAAAAATTCCAGATTTTTCCTCGATGACTGCATCTATTACTGGGGCAGGAATCGCAGGAACAATCGATGTGCCAATTGTCGGCTTCTTTGACTCTATGGAGTTTTCAATTCCGTTTAGAACTCTAGCGGATGATACTTTTGAGGTTATGCAGCCTGACGGTCAAAAAAAGATTACACTTAGAGGTTCTATTCAAACAACAAACTTGGGCTCAGGAGATATTGACTATGTTGGAATGCGTGTAGTTGTACGTGGGTACATGAAGAGCTTTTCGCCTGGCTCGTTAAAGGTGTCTGATGCTATGAGCTCTGAAATTACACTTTCCGTAACTTATATGCTGATTGAAGTAGATGGAGATACGAAAGTTGAGCTTGATAAGTTTAACTCAAAATTTGTTGTAAATGGCAAGGATATGATGGCTAAGAGCCGAGCATATATGTAAATGGGGGTGTGTAACATGATTGAAGATGTAATGACAACAATGGCGAAAGAACAAGAAGTATCAATGGTTGAGGCAAAAGAGACGACAGTTATTGATAGTGCAAGAACATTTGAGTTTTCGAAACCTTATACTTTTGAAAGAAAGATTTATGATTGTATTTCACTTGATGGACTTGATAGTTTAACCACAAAAGATATGATTGAAGCTGAGAAGTATACTGTAAGAAATGGGATGTATTCTGCAACACCTGAAATGACTATGTCTTATGCGATGTATATCGCTTCTAAGGCGTCGAAGTTACCAATTGAGTTTTTTATGACTTTGCCCCAAAAGGAAGCATTAAGCTTAAAGAATAAGATTATGGGTTTTATTTACAATATGGATTAAGTCATACTGAGGGAAGAAAGTGGCGTAAGACTTGCATACAACTCTCAATGAGATTACAGACAGGCTTAGATTATTTTCTAGGTTTGTCTGTTTTTGACCTAAGTGAGTTAATTGAAGACATGGCGGAGGTGATCAAGGGTGGCCAGTAGAAAAGAATACGAGCTTGCGATTAAAATCGCTGGAAAGATTGATGAGTCACTTGGGAAAGCTACAGGACTTACGAAAAAGCAGTTAAGTGAGATTGCAAAGCAGGCATCAAAGACTAATTCTACAATGCGTGAACAAATCAACAGTGCCTTTAAAGGAATGGACAAAGGATTTGAAAAAATCGAAAAAGTTGTGAAAAGAGCAGCAACAGCAGTGGCAACAATAGGCGTTGCAGGTGCAGCAGCAGCAACTCATGTAGGAATGGCTTTTGAAAGTCAAATGAGCACAGTCCAAGCGATTTCTGGATCGAGTGATACCGCAATGGAGAGACTTGGAGAAAAGGCTAAAGAGATGGGAATTAAAACCCAATTTTCTGCTACTGAAGCAGGAAAAGCTATGGAATACATGGCTATGGCTGGTTGGAAGACGGAAGATATGCTTAATGGCGTTGAGGGTATTATGAACCTTGCTGCAGCATCAGGAGAAGAACTTGCAAGTACTTCAGATATTGTAACGGATGCTTTGACTGCATTTAACTTAAAGGCAAAGGATTCAACGATGTTTGCAGATGTGCTGGCCGCAGCGGCATCAAATTCAAATACAAATGTATCAATGCTTGGTGAGTCATTCAAGTACATTGCACCTGTTGCAGGTGCTTTGGGATTTAGTGTGCAAGATGTATCTGTTGCATTGGGATTAATGGCAAATTCGGGTATTAAGGGCTCAATGGCAGGTACGGCTCTAAGAAAAATGCTCACCAATCTTGCCAAACCATCAAAAGATGTTGTTGACGCAATGGAAACTCTAGGTGTTGTCTTAGATGATGGGCATGGAAAAATGAAATCATTTAGGGAAATAATGCTTGATTTACGAAAAGGTATGTCTGGGTTAAAGGGAGGATCAGAAGAATATAATCAAAGTTTACAAAAATTAGATTCTGCACTTCAAAAAGGCGAGCTGAGTGAAACACAATATGCCCAGCAGTTAGAAGCCTTGAATATGAAGTATTTTGAAGCCGCAGGAGTAGCAAAAGCGAGAGCAGCAGCACAGCTGGCTGGACAAACAGGTATGTCTGGTCTATTGGCTATCGCCAATGCTTCTGAGGAGGATTTCAATAAATTGACTGCTGCTATTGATAATTCAGCAGGTGCAGCAGAAAAAATGGCAAATATTCGTCTTGATAATCTACAAGGAGACATTACGCTTGCAAAGAGTGCATTGGAAGGTTTTGGAATACAGATTTATGAAGGCTTTAGTGATACGGCAAGAGGGGCGGTTCAGCTCTTTTCTAAAGAAATTGCAGCTTTAACAAAGAGACTTTCAATATTAAGTACAAAAGTACCGACGATAAAAAGAGAATTGACGCGTGGTGCAGAGGCAGGTCTTGAATTTGCAAAACCACTACTGGATTTAGGAAGCTGGTTTTTGAAAAATCCAAGAGTGATATCAAGTGCATTAATTGGAATTGGTGCAGCGATGGCAACATTTAAGACGATTAGTACTGTACATAAATTAACTGAGGGCGTGATGGGATTAGCAGCCGCATTTTCTAATCCAGTGACAGGTGTAGTTGTTGGAACCACAGCGGCTGTTGGAGCAATTGCAGCCTTTACGGCAGCCTACAAAAGCTGGCAGAAAGAAGTTGGACAAAAAAATTTAAGCAATCATTTTGGAAATCTAATACTAAATTTAAAAGATTTAGAATCAATTGCTAGTTATATGGTTGATAATGGATCACTCAGTCAGCTTGATGAAGCTATGTCTGCGTTTAGTGATGTTGGAAAGTATATAGAAAAACTTAATTCAGCAACGGGGACTTTGAAAAAATTAAACTGGAAAGTTGAGCTCGGGCTGCAATTAAACGAAGATGAGAAACAGTCTTATAAAGATGCTGTAGAAAGCTACATAAAGAATGCTCAATCAGCAATGGAGCAGGAACACTTTGCAATGAACTTGAATGTTCAATTAATGACAAAAGATGATTTGCAAGGACAACAAGTTAGAGACCAGTTTAATAAGTTCTATTCTAGTAATGAAGCAGAGCTTGAGGATTTGGGGAAAAAGCTTCAAGACGCTGTTAACACGGCTTTTGATGATGGCTTACTTACAATTGACGAAGAAAAGCATATTCAAGAGCTTCAACAGCAGATGGCTAATATTCAACAAAGAATGGCCTCATCTGATTTTACAGCAGAGCTTGAACTGACAGGACAAGGACTAGGACAACTGGATGCTGATTCTTTTACAAACTTGATTGAAAGCGTTGGAAAGGCAGAGGAAGCAGCAACAGAGAAGTATAAAGAGGCAGAAAAACAAGCTATAAAGGGGGCAGTTGCACAATATCAAGCTGGAGCAATTAGTAAATCTGAGTATGAGGATATGGTTGATGGTTTTAAGACACAATATCTTGCTCAAGTTGGAGAAATACAAGCTAAAGGGACAGGAAAGTTAGCAGAAACAGTTTTAAATCAGTATTCTACTGAAATGGAATCGTTGGGACCTAGACTCAGTCAAGCACTAGACAGTTCTATCAATAATTCTTTTGGGCAATGGCACTCAGAACACGATTGGACGATCATGGCACAAGAAAGCACAGATGCTTTGATGCATTCGATACAACAATCACTCCATGTAGATAATGGAACTAAGCAAGCAATGAGTCAGTTGTGGAAAGAACTTGAACCAAGACAGGAAGAGTTACTTGCAACTGTACAGAAATATCAAGAAGCAGGACAACAAATCCCGCAAAGTGTATCTCGTGGGCTTCATGATGCAGCAACAGTAGGTGCAATGGCTGGGGATACTGATGCTATGTGGTATCTAGTTGGTGAGAGAGCCCAGAACAACCCACAATATGCTGCAATAATCCAAAGTATGCAGGCGAAAGGACAGCAAATTCCTGCTGCATTGGCGGCTGGAATGGCTTCTAATTCTAGTGCTGCTAGCCAGGCAGCAACTACCGTATGGAATCAAACACAAGGTGCAATTAATAGCGTTTTTTCGAGACCAATTCTTGCAAGAGCTCAAATCAACCTTGTGGCAGCTTATTCGCAAAGTCCAAATGTTTTAAGTAATCAAGCAAGAGCGAAAGCCCAAGCTATAGTAAACCAGAAATTTGCAACACCATTTACACAGACAGTAAAAATTCCAACACCTAAATTGCCAGGTCTTGCAAGCGGAGGAATTGTTGAGAGACCAACTACAGTAAATTTTGCTGAAGATAGTCCTGAAGCAGCAATCCCTCTTAATGGGTCTGTTCGAAGTAAGTCATTGTGGAAAACTGCTGGAGAGCGACTAGGAGTATTAGGCACAGATAATTCTACTTCGAATTTAAATAACAGTGGGTACACAATTAATTATGCTCCAACTCAAAACTTTGCTGGTCAGGCTCCATCTAAAAGCGATATTATTGAGGCAAATAAGTTAAGTATGAAGGAGTTTGAGAAAATGATGCAAAAGTACATGAAAGACCAGAGACGGTTCAATTTAGCCTAAGGCAAACAAAGGAGCAGGTATGGATAGATATACAACGATTCAAGGCGATACTTGGGACAGTATCGCTTTTAAAATATATGGTGATGAATATAAGGTACAGTTATTAATGGAGGCAAATAGAGAATATATGGACATATTTGTTTTTTCAGGGGGGTTAGAACTTAAGTGCCCAGAGCTAACTCCTGCACAAATCATTGGCTTACCAGAATGGAGGTTGTAAATGCCAAGAGCTACGGAACTGAATTTACTTTATGAAGGCAAGCCTGCAAAAATCGGGACAATAGAACAATTTGAGTATGTAGATGAGGCGGAAGGTAAGTCAGATTCCGTTAGTATTACTGTTGATGATATAGATAGTAGGTGGAACAATGGTTGGACGCCAACACACTATGATAAAATTACACCAGCTATCATTATATACAGAGATGATCTTGATTCTATAACATTGCAATGCGGAGAATTTATAGTAGATGACTATTCACTAAGTGCACCACCATTGACTTGTGAAATTAATGCAATTTCCACCCCGCTGAACTATGGCTTTAAGGCTTTACCAAAATCGAAGATTTGGAAAAAAGTTACGATTAAACGAATTGCAGAAGAAATAAGCAAGGAGAATAAACTTTCTCTTGTTTTTGATGCAGAAGATTCCAATGTAATTAAAGAAAAAGAGCAAAGTTTTGAAGCAGATTGTTCTTTTTTATCTAAGCTTTGTAGTGATTACGGAAAAAAATATAAGGTCTATTCAAGCAAGATTGTTATTTATGATGTAGAAAGATATGAAGATAAGGATATAGTAGCTGAAATTAAGCCATATCAATGTTCATCATGGAGTTTTAACACTTGCATACATGGAACCTATACAGGAGCTATTTTTTCTTATACAGATCCAAAATCTGATAAAACATATAAAGTTAAAGTTGGAACAGATGATCGAATACTGTATATGAATGAATCAGCAGAAAATAAGGAAGATGCAAGAGCAAAAGCACTAGCAAAGATAAACGAATCCAATCGAAGTATGTATTCAATGGAGATAAAGCTAAAGCATCCATTTCCATATTTTGCAACCCAAAATGTACAGATAACAGATTTCGGGCAATTTGTAGATGGAAAATATTTCATAAACACAGTAAAACATAGTATTTCGAGCGGTGGGTATGTGGTTAATTTAAGTCTTAGAAGGTTGGTTCCAAGGATTACAAAGTAAGGAGGGAAGCATGGGGGAAATAATACGAGTTGGAAGAGTATCAGATGTCAATTACCAGGAGGGGACAATTTCTGTATATTATGAGGATAAAACATCAGCTGTAACTTCATTCATGCCAAGCTTGTCAAATGGTGAATATAATATGCCTTCGGTTGGGCAAATGGTGGTTGTAGCACACTTATCTAATGACACAACAAATGCTGTTGTTTTAGGCACAATTTGGAATCAAGGAAATCAGCCTTCTAACTCAGGAAAAGATGTGTTTGGAAAAGATTTGACTTCAACGACACGATTAGAAGCACAGAATGGGGATATTATCTTAACAACATCACAAGGAAAACTTAGTATTAATGATTTGATGAATAGATTAGGCGATCTTGAGACATCTGAAGAAGGGGGCGAATAGGTGGGAGGAATAATACGGACAATTGGTAGTTGGGGAAACGATTTAGTGTTCAAGGTTTCTTCTAAGCAAGTAATTACATTTAAAAGCATTCAACGCACTGTCTCAAATCGATGGAGTGAACATACAGCGTTGTATGGAAAGTCAGCTAGAGAGTTCCAGGGTGCAGATTTAGAAACTTTAAAAATGACAGTAACACTTTTTGCTTTTCTTGGGACTGACATCCCAAGAATTCTTAAAAATCTTGAGAATTGCGTAAATACAGGAAAAGCAAATTACTTAACTCTTGGCGGAAGAAAAATTGGTGACGGAAAATATACTTTAGATGAAGTTTCAGAAACATTTGAGTATGTAACTAATATGGGAAAACTTATTGAATGTGATGTTTCGTTAACATTCAAAGAGTATGCATAATATAAAGGTGGGAAAATGATAATCGAAGAGCCTAAAGTGGTTACAAACATAAAAGAAGATGATATTTTGTTAGAGTGTCTTAAAGTGCTTTTTAAAACCAAAGAAGGTGAATGTCCAATTTATAGAAAATTTGGTTTGTCAAATGTTTTTGTTGATGCGAATGTTGGTGTCACTCAAGAACTCTATGCACAAGAAGCAATTGATAAAGTGGAAAGATATATCCCACAACTTGAAGTTGTACAAGTAGAGTTCAAAGTATGTGATGATGGAAAGATCTTTCCATCAGTTACAGTGCAGAGAAAGGAAGTGAAAAATGGAGATTTTCGATAGAATCCCCGATATCAGCTTCATTGGCAATTTATCACTTGAGGATGAAGAAAGAGCTCTAATAGAAGCATATGAGAAAAAATATAAAGAGCTGACAGGAGTAGAAAAGTATTCATTACCTTTAGCGTCACCATATCGCTTAATTATTAAAGCAGTTGCATTACAACTATTTCAGGGATTTATGTGGCTTGACAATATGGGGAAGATGAATCTTTTAAAATATGCAAGAGGGGAATACTTAGATGAATTGGCAGTAGCGTTTGGAATTGTCCGTAAAAATGGGGAAAAGGCAAAGACTAAAATTCGTTTTACTTTGTCTTCACCAGTGGCTTCTGTAGTCACAATTCCAGCTGGCACAAGATGTACGAATGGGGTTATCTACTTTGAAACTACAGAATTTGCACAAGTAAGTACTGGAAATACATATGTTGACATAAACGCAGAATGTACAGAAATAGGAGTTAAAGCTAATGGATTAACTGAAGGAACTATTAATTCATTAGTAGATTCTGTGGCTTATGTAGCAAGTGTATCTAATCTTACAGTGTCAAAATATGGTACGAATATTGAAAGTGATGAAGATCTAAGAGAACGTGTGTATCTTGCACCGTCGATATATTCAGTTGCAGGATCTTCAGCAGCTTATGAATACTGGGTAAGAGAATTTTCTGCAAATATTGCAGATGTAAAGATAACAAATCCTAGGCCACGAGAAGTAGATATTAGAGTAGTTTTAAAATATGGTCAGGTAGCAGACAGCGATTTTTGTGAGAGGTTAAAAAAGTTTTTGGACAATAGGCGTCCACTTACAGATCTAGTTCAAGTGTCAGCACCAGATTTATTAAATTATAATATTAATGTTAAATATTGGGTGAATGCTTCAGATAAGGCAAACACAACAGCTATACAGGGTGCTGTGAAGGAAGCAATAGACACATACATCAAGTGGCAAGATGGGAAAATTGGTCGAGATATTAATGCATCAAAATTGATATCATTGATGGTTGAAGCAGGTGCAAAGCGGGTAGATGTAGTAGAACCCAACTTTTCTACAGTTGCTGATACACAGGCACCAAAGATAGGTACTTGTACAGTAACTTATGGAGGGATAGAGGATGATTAGTCTAAAGGAAAGTCATATTACAGATGTGCTTCCGCAATGGATGGGGTATGATATTGAAATTCGAGCATTAAGTTATGCAATTTCCCAGAGTTTTATGCGGTGGCAAGACAGAATTTTATGTGCGAGAATTGCTTCAGTAAATACATTGCCTGAAAGCGTTTTAGATGAGAGAGCAAAAGAATTGAACACACCATATTATGATTCTGATCTTGATATTGAATTGAAACGCTCACTAGTAAAAAATACTATATCTTTGTATCGTAAAGCTGGGACAAGATCGGCCGTTGAAGAAATGGTGAAGATTGTTTTTGGCTCAGGGGCTATTTCTGAATGGTATGAGCATGATGGAGAGCCTGGAACTTTTAGAATCGAAACGACAGCAAATCCGACAACGGATATCCTTGAAACTTTTACGACTTTACTTAAAAAAGTTAAAAATGTAAGTGCATCATTAGAATCAATTTCCCAAGGAAGAAGACTAGATGCAGAAACTGAATACATTGCAATGGCAGCAGTCTATGCAATACGAATAACAATTAAATAGAAAGTGGGGATGGAATGGCTTTATTCAATCAAGTGGTAATTACAAAGCGAGGGCGACAATTAATTGCAGATGCAACGGCTTCGCAAAAGCACATCACATTTACAACTGTAAAAACGGGGGCAGGAGTTTATAACGGTAATGAAAATTTGCAAGAAGCTACAGATTTACTAGATGAAAAAAACACTTACCCCATCGTCGCTCTGTCAACTGTATCTGGAGACACTGTAAAACTACGATCACAAATTAGTAATCAAAATGTGACCGTGGGTTATACATTGACAGAATACGGTGTGTATGCAAAGCTAGATAATGGTGCAGAAATACTTTTTGGGATTTCAACTGCACAAAGTGCAGATTTCTTCCCCGCATATGCTAATTCGCCAGTTTCGATTTTACTTGAAATGTATTTAAAATTTGCAAATGCAAATACTATTCATTTTGATTTTACTGTGCCGGGAGAGGTTTTTGCAGATGCAGTAGATGTACAAGAGTTAACGATAAGAGTTGACAGAATTAATCGAGTCCAACAGAGAGATTTACAGACTAAAGAAGTATTACTATTAGCTGAAAAATGGCAGCAAGAGGGGAATGTTTTTAAACAGGAAGTGGTGATAAATGGTGTCACTGCGGGTGATAATCCAATTTTAGTAAGGACTATTGATGGGATTCAAAACCCAACAGATGTAAAGGTGTATAATAAAAATTTCAATTATATTTATAGTGGTGTTACAAATACTAACACTGCTATTTTTTATGCTTATAAGCGACCTTCAAGGAGCTTAAAAGTCGGATTAAAGGGGGTGTAATATGGGTAAAATTGGAATACCTGGCGGAGCAGGCGGGGTCACTTCTGACGATGTAACTGCTTCTAAAGCACAAGTATTACAAGGATATAAGACCGTTACTACTGACAGTGACGATGAGGTGGTAGACGGACAAATCAAAAGTGTGGACTGTGCAGCAAACGATTATAGCTATAATCGCTCAAATTCCTTTGGCATTGATACAGGGCACGGTACATTCTGGATCGAATTGCCACATCGAAATGCTTATTATTGGCGTGCAGATAATAGGCCACACACAGAAATTACAGCGTCTGCCCTTGGCAATGCTGCTGCTGAACAAGTGCTAGGGGGCGTCACTTTTACTAGTAAAAATGGAGTAGCGATTGGAGGTAGCATACCAAGGTGGGTATGCACTACAGGAAATGTAATCTCTGCTGGTGGTGATGGTTCCGCATGGGCTTGGGATGATGTATATGCTGGAAGGGGAAGAGGCGTGATATGCAGTATCCCAAACGGATGGTATATCGAAAACGCAGGATATATCTTTTTACCATCACCAAATTTATATTCTCAAAATGTGGTAAAAGGGGTCAATATCAATAATGTGATTGGGACTAGAGATTGGGTAGATGTTCCGTCTGACAGAACTATCGCTGGAGATGTAGTTTTTAATGTATCAACTTCTGAGCAGCAATCTATGTTGCATTATCATAGAATTAACTTTGCTTCATACGAAGCATTGCTACTAGGAGTAGACCAAGTTGGCATAGATATCAGTAGAGGAAGACGATATGACAAAGGAAATGGGCGGTATCACATTGCTGACATTGCGGTTATAAGAGCTGATGTGCCTTTTTGGGTAAATACTGCGGATGGTTTAATCGCTCAACTTGTTGTTCGTAGAGAAAATAACGGGCTTCTTATATTTTATCAAGGTAATAAAAATTCAACGATTACTTTAAATATTTATTGTCATGCTTATTCATCAGCGATAATACAGGACTACTCTTAAAGGAGGTAAAAATGAAACTTACAGTGTTCTATGACAAAACGACTGGCAATCTTTACGGGTCAACGATTGCAGCTAAAGAAAATGTTGAAATTAGAGTCTTTGATGTACGAGAAGGAGAACTCGTACAAAAGGTGGACTTGGAAAAGGGGGAACTAATCACAAAAACAGTAGGTAGCGTCAGCTCTGAGCAAATGGACGCTTTGAGGTCACAAATAGAGCTGTCAAACAGCAAAGTGGTAGCCCTCGGCCAATCGATTGCTGAGTTAACTACGATGATCTTAAGTAATGAAAAAGACAACGAAGAATAACTATGAGTAAATTAAAAGACATATTCAATAGTATACTCATAAAAATAATTTTTAAATCAATTGGAGGTACAAAAATGAAGTATAAAGGATTAGCAACTGTTTATGCGTATTTAATTATTGACAGAGAACTGACTTATGCAGAAGTTCCAAAGTTTTTGAAAAAATCAGTTAAAGAAATGTTAATTACCCTGGGTGCTGAAGAACTTGCAATGGAGGGCACTGCTGCCACAGATGCATAAAACACATTGTAGAGCGTTTTACAACACATTGAATAATGAGCTACCGCGAAGCGGAGAGTTTCTGTGGATCAGTGGCTCTTTTTAATATTTTTCAAAAAAGGAGATTTTTATGAGTATAGAAGCAGGTAGAAAGTTTTTGAGAGGTGATTACAGTCAGTATACACCGACCGGAAAAAGTTACTTTGTTAAACACGAAGAGTATAGTAAGACACCTCACATAGGCGATATTGTGTACTTTTACAGCGGTTCACTTCGTAGGGTTGCCCACGTTGGTGCGGTAATAAGCGTATCAAAAAAGGAAAATCTTTATAGCATTGATACTGTCGAAGGGAACACGAGTTCAGGCGAATTTGATAGAAATGGGGGTATGGTCGCTATTAAACACTATACTTTTAGAACTTCTCAAGTGGGTGGAGGACATCGCATCGATGGGTTTGGTACTCCACTGTATGATGAGAGTACTTGCAGTGTAGATGATTTTGTGAACACACTAAAAGCGGAAGTCGGATATATTGAGAAAGCAAGTAATAAAAACTTAGACGATAAGGCGGCTAACGCAGGGGATGCAAATTATACAAAATATGGTGCGTGGTATCAAGTAAATTGTGGCGGTGACCATCCAGCATATTGGTGTCAACAGTTTATTAGTTACTGTGCTTTTAAAGCTTGTCAGAAACATCTTGAGAATGTTATAAAAGGTCAGTGGATTAAGCAGAAAGATGGTTGGTATTACAAAGATGAGAATGGCAATGATGTTCGTGGGAAATGGGCAAAAATTGCTGAGAGATGGTATGTTTTTGATGAGGCAGGAAGAGCTATCAAAAGCTGGTTTAGGTCAGGAAATGACTGGTATTATCTCAATCAAGACGACTATGCCATGCTGGCTAGACAGTGGGTTACTGTAAACGGGTGTGGTTATTATCTTGAAAGAAGCGGAGTAATGGCAAGAAATGCATATGTTAAAGGTGATGGGGATATCTATTATTTCGTATCTGAAGAAGGAAAATGGATGCACGAGTATGATACTAAGAGCCCAGATCTGGAAAAATATGAAGTGGCAGAATAAAGGGGGGAGCTTATGAGAACAAGCATTTTATACACGATCATTGGAGCGATAGGAGGATTTATAGCTATGGCGTTTGGTGGATGGAGTGATGCACTTATTACACTTATGATTTTCATGTCTGTAGACTATGTCACAGGTCTCGCCGTCGCTGGTATCTTTAAGAAAAGTAAAAAATCTGAAAGCGGAGCACTGGAATCAAGGGCAGGGTTCAAAGGAATATGCCGTAAAGGCGTTGCTTTACTTATTGTGCTTGTAGCAACAAGACTTGATGTGGTGATGAAGACAACATACATCAAAGATGCAGTTATCATAGCTTTTATAGCGAATGAAAGCATTAGCATAATTGAAAACGCAGGACTTATGGGGATACCAATTCCAAGCGTTATTACAAAAGCAATTGATATTTTAAAGAAAGAATCAGAGAAGGCAAATACAAACTAAACTCTATAAATAGTATGTCGCAAAAATGTCGCACTAATTTACAAGAAGCCTTATAAATAGCCGATTTATATACTAAATATAGGGTGACTTTTAATCAAGTTGTCCCGGGTTCGAGTCCCGGGTGTCTCAGGTTAAACAAAAGGAGTTGTGAGAATTTTTCACAGCTCCTTTTTTGTTGTTGATAATGACAATTTTTCGTTTTTATTGCACCCCTTTGGCGAATACGATATACTAGTACAAGAGTATAATTTATATTAGGGGGTGTAGGCTTGGCAAGTAGAATTGAAGAAGCCATTGAAAATATAAAAAATGGTGTTGTGGAAGGTTTTGAAGACTTCTATCTTTTGACTTATCAAGACACGTATATGGATATTCATTCGACATCGAGTGATGAAGTATATATTTGGGAAATTGTAAAAAGAGTTTATAAAGATGTTTGGAATCATGCAGATAAAATTCCAAGTGCAGCATTGACAAGAGAATGGATGCGCACTGTGATTGAAAAAGTTTCAATTGAATATAATCCAAGAAAGCCAATTACTGAGTTTAAAGATTTTGATGGAATGGTTCATCATTCGAGGTTGGAAGAAAAGGCAGAAACTGTACTCATCTCTATAGAGGATGAGTTAGGGTTTTTAAATCCAGAGATTGAAGATGAAATGGGACCATTAGAAAAGTTGGTGATTGGAGAGGAGGAGGCTTCGACAAGTCAAGGGGAAAAGAAAAAAGGGGATCGAAGAGCAATGATTGCCCTTTTGGCTGGAACGGTATTGGTGACGGCAGCCAGCATTGCCATTATCAAGCTATTTCCAAATCAATCCTCGACGGCATCGACGAATACAACACTGGCGACAGTGGCAACATCAGGAGGAAAGTCCGAGACAAAAGTTGATCCTCAGCAACCAGTGTTTGGTTGGAATCAATATACACAGGGATGGAGATACCGAAAGCCAGAGGGACATTTTGTCACAGACAATTGGCTAGATGACAAGGGACAGCTCTATTACTTTGATGACACTGGATATATGGTGACAGGAGAAAAGCAAATAGGGGAGCAGATTTTCACCTTTTCTGATCGTGGTGCTTTGGAAAGAATCAATCGAGATTATTCGTTGGAAATCAATGACACTGATCTTGGCAGACAGCTTGAACAATATGGGCTTACAGATCAAAAAAATCATATTATTGATGAGTCCATTGTAAAAAATGGAGAATGGAATTATTTTTTAATGCAGGAGGGAAATAATCAGTATCCCGATTTGATGCGCCTAAAAGAGGGAGAAAATCGCTTGGAGCTGATTTCTGATCAGGTAAGAGGATATGTAATTGTAGGGGACAATGTATGGTATTGTAAGGACGACAAGATGCTCTATTTTGTTTCCAGCAATGAGGCAACCATTCAGGGAACAGAAGCAGCACAGACCACTCCAGAGACGACAGCAGCGGCAGCTGCAGGAGCTGTGGATACGGCCTTAGTTCGAGAAGAAAATAATCAATACATTTTAAAAGATGCCAGTGGCAATCCAGAGTCAGGGTCAACAAAGCAAATAGGAACAAGAATCTATAATCTTGATGCTGGGAAAATTACTACAGTCAGCCGTATTCCCACAAGAGTTGGAAATATGCAAGTGATGAAAAGTAATGTCAAGATGGACAATAATATCTATACCTTGGATGGGAAGAAGTATTTGACACAGGGGCAATGGATTACCGATATGTGTGTAGCAAATAATGATCTCTACTATGCTACTGTAGTTCGGTTTGATGCTGCTAAGATACCGATTAGTCAGATTTATAAAGTGGATTTGACAAATAAAAAAAAGACCAAGTTGACAGGGCAATTTAAGGGGAAAGTAGATACGATGTACTACTACCCAGAAAATGCCAGTGTGATGGTGGAGTATTCAGATGCAGATGGGAATGAAAATTACGGAAAGTTAGCAGCCTATAGTATTGGAGAGGGAACACTCAGTAGTATTAATGACGATACACAAAGGGCTGCAAAGGGATCTCCTGCAAATAGCAAGGTAAAGATGATTATTTCAGAGGGAAATCTTTTATACTGCTATTTGCAGGATGCGACAAAGAGTCAAACATTGGTGCTTGATATTAATCAGAAATCTCCAATGCCAATGGTCGGAGATTAGTATGCAAAGAGAAGAGAGTTTGGCAGAGAAGTTGAGGAAGTACACAGCGTCGGGGATTTACCCGATGCATATGCCAGGGCACAAGAGAAATGTGCCTATTTGCATCAAAGATTTGCTCTGTGATATCTATAGCATAGATGTCACAGAGGTGGAGGGAACAGATAATCTGCATCAAGCTGAGGGAATCATTTTACAGGCCATGCAATATGCTGCCAAAGTTTATGGGGCAAGGGATACCTTTTTTTTAGTTAATGGAAGCAGTGGTGGGATTTTGAGTGCCATGCATTGTTGTAGCAGGAAAAAAAAGAAGGTGCTGATGACACCGGGAGCACATATCAGTGCTTACCATGGCTTAGAGCTATTTGGACTTGAGCCAATTTTTGTTGATACAGAATATTTTGAGGATATAGGAATAACTGCTGGATTAAATCCAGAAAAGGTGATGGAAAAGATAAGAGAGCAGAAAGATGAATTCGCCTTTGTCTATGTCACTTCACCAACCTATGAAGGAGTAATTTTGCAGGTGAGGGAGATTGCAGATATTGCACATGCACATCACATTCCATTGATTGTTGATGAAGCACATGGAGCACATCTGCATTTTTTAAAACAGGAACAAAATTTTTCGGCACTAGATTGTGGAGCAGATCTGGTGATTCAAAGTGTTCACAAGACATTGCCATCTCTGACACAGACTGCAATATTGCATATTCAGGGAGAAATGATTTCTAGAGATGAAATGGAAAGAAGTCTAACTTTTTTTGAAACGAGTTCCCCCTCCTATATTTTGATGTCAGCCATTGATGGGGCTATTCGGTATATGGATGAAATGGGTAAAAAAAAGCTTGCTCAATTGTGGGAGTGGCAACAAGAATTTCGAGCTCAGATAGGCAAATTAAACTATGTATTTTGCTGGAATCCAGGCCAAGACAAAACAAAATATATAGCGGGGATTGACCAGACCAAACTTGTATTGGGGGCAAAAATAAATGGTGAGTCTATGTTTGGCGAGCAATTGCAAGAAATTTTGAGAAGAGATTATGCGATAGAGACGGAGATGAGTGGGGTGGAGTATACCTTGGCTATGCTCACGGTAGGAGATGACAAGGAGGGTATCGATCGTCTTCTGAATGCAATGAAAGATATTGATTGGCGCATACACAAAGAGGAGATTGTGTGCTGGCCGAGAGAAGAGATCACCCTTTCTCTTTTTGTGGGAGACAGGGCACATCATTTTGTCTATGCCTATCCGCCAGATATTCCAATTCTTCGTCCTGGCGAAATTGTGAGTGAAGAAAAGATAGAAATTATCAAGAGATATTTAAGGAGTCATTGCCACATTGTGGGGCTTTGACATTGTCGGAGAGGAAAATGGGAAAGATTTATTATGTAATGGGAAAGAGTGCGACAGGAAAGGATACAATTTTTACTCGATTGCTTGAAGAATGTCCAAAGACCAATAGAATCACGCTCTATACCACAAGACCTCGTCGAGATGAGGAGAAAGAGGGCATTCAATATAATTATGTGACTGAGGAGGAATTGAGTGTCTTTGAACAAGAAAATCGCTTAATTGAAAAGCGAACCTATCAAACTGTGCATGGGCCTTGGACTTATGCTACAGTTGATGACCACTTGAAGGAACGCCTAGAAGCAAGAAATTTCTTAATTATTGGAACATTGGAGTCCTTTAAAAAGATTAAGGCATATTTTGGGGAAGATGTGGTGATCCCCATTTACATTCAGGTTGACCCAGGCATTCGTCTGCAGCGAGCGATTAATCGAGAATTTATGCAAAAGAGACCAAGATATGCGGAAATGTGTAGAAGATTTTTGGCTGATGAAGAGGATTTTTCAGAGGAAAAATTAAAGGAAGCGGGAATTAAGAAGCGATATATCAATGAGAATTTGAATCGATGTGTGGAAGAAATTAAGGCAGATATGGAACCACCAAGGCACAAATAAGAGAGTGGGCGGTAGTAAAAATGTTGACATTAGATCAAATGGTAGGACAGGAAAAAATCAAAGCATATTTTCAAAGAGCGAGAGCAGTTTCACATCTTTCCCACGCCTATATTTTGTCTGGTGAGGAGGGAATGGGAAAAAAGACATTGGCACAGGCCATTGCTCTTTTGCTTGTTTGTGAGAAGGGTGGACATTCGCCATGTTTATGTTGTCATGCTTGTCGTCAAGTACTTGCCCATAGTCATCCCGATGTTATTGAGTTGGTGAAAGAAAAGAGTATTTCGGTCGATGATATCCGAAGTAAAATTAATGACACAGTAGATATTCGTCCGTTTTCTGCACCAGTAAAAATTTATATTATAGATCATGCAGAGCGGATGAATGTACAGGCACAGAATGCACTTTTAAAGACGATTGAGGAACCACCAAGTTATGTTATTATTTTTTTATTGACCACCAATAGGGAGGTGTTTTTAGACACCATTCAAAGTCGGTGTATCCATTTGAGAATGCAGCCTCTACCAGTTGAAGTGGTCGCACAAAAACTCAAGGAAAGTTATCCGATCACGGATATGCAGGCAAGGGAGTATGCCACCTATGTGAGAGGAAATCTTGGGAGGGCAAAGAACTTGTTGGAGGACGAAGCAAAAAGAATACGCTATCAAAAAAATGTGAAAATTTTGAAGGATATCGGAAACTTTACACTGGAGCAGATGGTGAAGGTCTTGGCAGAAATGAAGGAAGAAGATCCTAATTTTTCGGAATTTTTACAATTTATTCGAGACTGGTATCGAGATGTGTTAATTGTGCTGGTGGGAGCAGATGTTAGAAAGTTAATTTTTTTCACTGAGATGAAGACAATGAAGGAGAAGGCAGAGCAATATTCTTTGACAAAGGTAAATCAAATTTTAGAAGCAGTGGATCTTGCACAAGATCGGATTCAGGCGAATGTGAAGGCAGAATTGGCTATGCAAATGTTATTGATGGAGATGAAAGTAGGTGAGGATAATGGTTGAAGTGATTGGTGTACGATTTAGAGAAGTGGGGAAAATTTACTATTTTTCTCCAGGAAAAGATGTATTGGTTGTGGGCACTCGTGTGATTGTAGAAACAGCTAGAGGATTGGAATGTGGAACCGTTGTGATTTCCAATCGAGAAGTGGGCGAGGAGAATTTGGTTCAGCCATTAAAGGCTGTGCGTAGAGTGGCGAGTGCAGAGGACTTGCAATTACTTTCTGAGAATAGGGAAAAGGAAATAGAAGCCTTTCGAATTTGCAAAAACAAAATAAAAGAACATGGACTGGAAATGAAATTAATTTCCTCAGAATATACATTTGATCGAACAAAGGTGATGTTTTATTTCACAGCGGATGGCCGAGTGGACTTTAGGGAATTGGTGAAGGATTTGGCAGCCATCTTTAAGGTTCGCATTGAATTGCGTCAAGTGGGTGTTCGAGATGAGACAAAGATTGTGGGGGGAATGGGATCTTGTGGAAGACCACTGTGTTGCCACAGCTATTTGTCTGATTTTGTCCCTGTCTCTATTAAGATGGCCAAGGAGCAAAATTTATCACTAAATCCCCAAAAAATTAGTGGTGTTTGTGGCCGTTTGATGTGCTGTCTAAAAAATGAAGCACAAACCTATGAGTATCTCAATAGTACCCTGCCAAAGGAAGGAGATTTTGTTGAGACAAAGGATGGATGTAGTGGCGTGGTGATGGGCGTCAATGTACTGCGACAAAAAGTGCGTCTTTTGGTAAAAAAATCAAATGACGAGAAAGAAATTTTGGAATATTCGGTGGATGATATTGTCTCTGTAACCAAGAAAAAGAAGGGGATTTTTCCACAAAAACCGCCAGAAAAAGTGGTGGAAAATACAGTGGAAAATACAAGGGCAAAGAGAAAGAATTTTTCAAATAAGTTTCAAAATAAGAAGGTGTCAAGGTGATCGAAAATCAATGGCTAAGAGAGGGAGAGCGTTTGGATGATTTAGAGCGCAGTGGTCTTTTCATTATACAAAACCCCTCAAAATTTTGTTTTGGAATGGATGCTGTTTTGCTCAGTGGATTTACAAAGGTAAAGCCAGGAGAGAATGTCTTAGATCTTGGCACAGGAAC
>QWBZ01000051.1_pt1 | contig 46175 bp, 56 predicted proteins | sample 1972441 | NCBI WGS metagenome assembly QWBZ01 (sample SAMN09866721, study PRJNA288562) | Human oral metagenome isolate term6_saliva, whole genome shotgun sequencing... | isolation source: mouth | host: Homo sapiens | place: USA: California
CGTTGACAATGGTCTGGCTATGCTTGGGCGCAATCACATATTTCTCGATGTTCACCGAATATTCGGTAGTGTTCAGTGTATTGGTGGTCTCGTCTTTCACATAGCATTTTGCAAAGCCCAGTAAACCACGCCCATTTTTGTGGAATAACGCATCTTCATATCTGTAAGATGTTACATTAGTCCCGCCAATTCCATCCGGTGTTGAAACAGACGCCACTACAGGCCATGACAATCCTATGGAGACAAGAGGATATGAGTTTGTCCTGCCTCTGGTAAATACACTTTCATCTGTCAGATATTTATAATCAATATTGGTGGAATTGCCCAAACCGTCTTTGATACCCGTTAAAAGACTATGTTTGTCAGATGGCATCAAATAAACCTGATAACCATCCCAGTTGCTTTTATTCCAATTAGAGGTACAAACGGAATCGGCTTTGCCGTCACCGTTGAAATCGCCAACATAGAAATGCCACTTGTCCGTAGCATATACATTACCACCTTTTACCTGTTTATAAAAATTGCCTCTCCCGTCACTAAGGTAGGCCTGCGGTTGCGTCATTTTGCTTCCAGAAGATGTCTTGTCAATGGCCTGGAAGTCATCGAATCCATCTCCATTCAAGTCGGCGATATACAGCTGCTTTGAACGAGCATCAAAGGGTTTTGCATAATACTCTGTGGTAAACTTACCATCGCCCTTGGAATAATTGATGCACCAGCTGCTCCATCCGCCGCTATTGGGATCTTTTGTCCATCCGGTAAGCAGCATGTCAGTCTTTCCATCTCCATTGAAATCTCCCAGTTCAAGGTAATGGTTCTTATTAGGCCATGATGATTTATCCTCCTTAGTCATGGTTCCCACACCATCACAATACATGATACAGTTACCGTTGTCATTAAGGTTCATCACATCTGTCAGTCCATCTCCATTGAAATCGCCAAATTCCACTTTGTTCCACTTTTCGGAGCAATATCTAACCGCTGTATAACCTAAAGGTGTTATCCCATATGCACCCTGCTCTGAGCGGATTAGTTTACACTCTTTGGAATTCGAAAGCCATGCGAACAAGTCGGCAACTCCATCGCCATTTAATTCTACTGTTTGGATTGTATAGTCTGTTGGAAGTGAGATGAAACATTTCGAGAAAGCAAGACTTATCTTTCCGTTGTTGTCCACCGATGTTGTATATAAGTCGCAGTTATGCCATTTGCCGGAATGGCATCGTTTTGCAACAACATCGGCATAACCGTCACCGTTAAAGTCCCCACAGACAACCTGCTCAAGTTTATCGTCATTCCAGTTCCATATCCCACTTGCGACCTGTTCAAAGTAAGTGCTATGACTTATAAAAAGTTTCCAGCCTTTCCAACCTGCTCTGTCATTCTCTGGAGTTGCTATGAAATCTGCCAATCCATCGCCATTGAAATCACCTACAGTCAAAGTCGCCTTGTGAATAAGTTTTGTCTGGGAGTAATTGTAATTCTGTACCTTAAAATCGCTAAGATTGGTCCACGTCAGTTGTGTCGGATTCTTATGTTCTCCTCCAGACGCGGTCTCTGTTACTTTTGAAAGTTGATATTTGCGGTTTTCGACTTGATAATTAAACTGAAAGTTACGCACGACTTGGTCTCCCATGAACAGTGCTATAGAAAAAAGAAGTTGGCTCCTTTTAACTCTCGCGCCATTGACATAAGTAACCGGTGAATAAGGATTGCTCATGTAACTAAAACGGATTGAGGCATAAGGAGACAATCCTACCGTGGCATTTCCCGTATAGTCAATTCGTGAAGGATAGAAATCATTGGTACTAGCCTCACCACCATATGTGACGGTGAAATAGTTACCTTTTGTGTCAGATACTTTTGACACAAGCCAAAACAGGGTTGAGTCTGTTTCTGCCTTACCTAATGCTTTTGATACGGTTACATAATCATATATCAATCCGGACTTGGTATATACCGTGAAAGATGTAGGGTTGGTACTTTTTCCATTTGCCAAGATTTTTGCGAAAGAATTGTTTTCTGTTCTATATTCTGTTTCCGTACCATAAGAATAGTTATATTTTATTAATCTCTGACCGTCCAATGCAAAATGATCACGACTAGTAAAATCTATTGCTGTGGCCATCCCATCATGAAACCTGTCTGATTGAATTCGGCTTATAATGGATAGTCCCATAAGGTCAAAGCCATATCCAGCCAAACCATTTTTCGTGGAACTGTTGTAACATACTGATAAATTCGGCTTCATACCACCTGTTCCGGGAAGAGCTGGTATCGGGATTTCGTATGACAGTTGTCCTGTAGGAGAAACATTTATCTCATCATTGATTTTGCCGAAAACTCCATTTCCGACTCCTCCGTGTTCTTTATCAGTATAAAGACGTTCCTGTGCAAGACTGCTTATCGTTACCAATAAATATATCAAAAGAAGTAAATGTTTTTTCAAAAGCTCTAATTTTTAAGCAATTTATATGATTTTTCAAAGTCCTCTCCACTTACTTTAACAATGTAAATTCCTTTTGGCAGGTTTGTAGTCGTTAAGGTAGTAGTTCCATTCCCAATTAAATCATTGAAGACAACTTGACCTGATACATTTGCCATGATGTATGATAAATTATGGTCTGAAGGCAATCCCACAATTGAGATAGAAAGTTGATCTTGAAAAGTTGGTGCAGGAGAGAGGTCTACTTTTAACAGTTTCGTGTCTGTAGAAGTTTTTAGGGCTTTCTTGGCTTTGGGAAGTGTTCCCCTAATAACCCGGGAAGTACAACTACCTTGTGCATTATATGTGTAAACAACCGTCTGCCCCTGTGCCTTAGTATAAGTAAAGACAAACAGCAGCATCAGTAAAATAACTTTATTTTTTCATCGGTTTAAAATTTTAGTTAACTATTAAATGGATGCTTATATAACATTTATGCTAATAAGAATTTGAACTTATATAGGATATTTTGACAATATCCAATACTAAGGGCAAAAGATTCTATGATGAGAAAAAGTTGGTACTGCGGTAGACCAACCGAAAAGTTAAACGCCACGTATCGGAAGGATATGCGGCATATATGTGATATATAACAAAATGGTCTTCAAGTATTTCATACTTCGAAATCTTTTATCATTATTTTGCAAAAATAAAGTACCAAAATGGAATTATCAAGAAAATTGAAGAAAAAATTCCATAGAAAGCGTATTTTTAACATTTCGAGTATTATAAATGTATACAAATGAAGAACGTCAGGGGATGCTCACAGGAAATAGAATCTTGTTGTCCCCCATGGTGGACTATATTCATTGGCGGAAATTAGTGGAAATAGTCCATGATGTTAAAAACTGACATTTTCTTTTGTTTTCTTCAAGAAATTAACTATCTTTGTGGGGAAGGATTAAGTGTTCTTTGAAGCATTGCAGAATAAAGAAAAGGAAAGAAACTCGCTCGTTTCCAAATCGTAACCCTTTTATCCTTTATTCTTTCTTATTTTACTGATTATCTGAAAGATACGAAATTATAAAATCTTTTGCGGGCGTAACCAGTCCGAAGTGGCGTAGCTTTTCCTCCGTTTTATCCCACAGCTCCAGTTCCGCTTTCTTGCCATACCGTTTGTCCCATTTATTAACCACGAAGACGAACTGGCACTTCATGATGGGCAGCATACGTTGGAGCTTGGCGATGAAGCCGATGAAGGTAGCGGTGAAATTGATGGAAGTTGCCTCGAACTGATAGGGGCATACGATGTAATGACTGAGGGCAAAGATAGGCACCAGTCCCTGTTGCGAGAGGTTGCCGGGTGTGTCCATCAGCACGATGCCTTTGTAACCCTCGCGCAGACTGGTAAGAAACTCCCTGACGTTATTGGTGTCTTTGATGTCGAAAGGCTGTACGGTATAAGGCAAACGTACCCCTCTATATTTCTCTACATCCTCCTTTCGTTTGGAGTAAATGGTCTGCTGTCGGTCAAAATCCACAACGAGTACGCTTTCTCCCTTTGCCGCCAGGTAATCGGCAAACATAGTGCAGAGCGTAGTCTTACCGACACCGCCCTTCTGATTGGCAAAGGTGATCATGATATTGTCTCTCATTGTCGAATTTGTTATTAGTTGTGTGATAATAACAAACTCCTTTTTGGTAGGCCGGTTATCAAATGGAGTTGGGCCCCAGTAGCATTATTTCGAGAAATAGGTATCTTGCGAATTAAGTAAATGAGGAAGATGCTAAATTGTGAAATCATGGACAAAGATAGTGTTTTTGGTTTATACTTGCAAGTGGCTTTGTTGCCGTGAAGAGCCTCATTGATAGATGGTTAATGTGCCTTTGTGTAAATGTAATAAGACGTATGATTAGAGAATATGACGTGTGGGGATTGCCCTAAAATCAAGCACAAAATGAAGATTAAGATAGATTAACAGTCGAAGAATCGCAGAGGATGGAAAATCATAAGGTTGATAGTTTTTTAAGTCGCCAAAAAAGAATGTACGAAGAATTGATTATCTTTGTCGTTGAAAATAAAACAATCATTATCATAATTATCCCATCTATGAGGAAACTATTATTTGTCGTATGTGGCTTGATGCTGTCGTTTTCTGCAATGGCGCAGCAACCCCTTGAAAGTCAGGTCATAGAGTTAAAACAGAAAATAGAGGCACGGCAGCAACAGTTGAACGGACTTTCCAGGCGTGTGAGTGAGGTAGAGCAGCTGAATATCGATCTGCGCAAGGCCATCACGACGACACAGAGTAGCAATAGAGTAACCTACAAGCTGATCTCACTGAAGGGAAACAAGGCTGAAAAGACCATCATAGCTGTCTTTCAAATGTCCACTACAAATGAAATGGTGGATATGGTTATTGTCAGTTATGAAGCCTCCTATGTAGATTTGTATGGAGAGCGACAGAAAACAGAGAACCTTACCGTGGGTAATGATGTGATGGTCAGGGTATTCAAAGATACCCCAACCAACGGTCGTATCATCTTCAATGATGTGGATATAGATAAGGTGAAGGAAATCAAACTGCTGCGCTTTTATGTCCTCAATGGAGAGAATAAAGAATCCGTTATGTTTAAGGATTTGAAAGTGGAATGGTAGGAACGAGTCCTGTTCAAAAAAGGAAGACACATCGAAACTTTTACGATTATAGTTAATCCCATTGAAATATTAAAGAAGTATGAAAAAAGGATTATTATTTTTATTAGGTGTTCTTGTTGGATGTATTCTTACATTTGGAGGTCTCTTTATTTACTCCAAAATGCAGAGTACACCTGAGCAGTCTGGGATAAGAATAGCTAAACAAAAGACAAAGTTTACGGTTGCAAACAAGTTTGAAGTATTTCAGAGCTTTGAAGATGGAGCACTTGCAACAAGTGAGGTAAAGGATTATGTCAGCACCTTTACAGGGCCTGTTGTATTTCTTGTTGCTGAAGAAAATGAACAATTCTATGACGGGCAGATCGTTACTATTCCTAAAGGAAAGTCTGCAATGCAGATAGGTACATATAGCTATGAGAGTAAAACTGGTGTGCACACTGTGCCTATCATTGCGTTTGAATAAATGACTATATTGAGCCGCAAAGATGAAATAGTAGCACCGTAATCGGGTTTAGCAAATCATCTTTGTTGGCTCTTTTTTGTATCTTATCTCTTCAGTTTCCACTCACCGTCCACCTCATAGCCACTATTGCTGCCCACTTCCCATTCGGCATTACGGTCGGAAACCGATGTCTGATGCAAAAGGACGTTACCCAGAATATTATTAGAATGGCGGGAACTTTGGGCCGGCATAGGTTGGAGCACTTGCAGAGCTGGGAGCAAGGCTTTGAAGTTAATACCTTCTGAAGCCAAGTTAAAAATGCACTTGTGCGAGAAATCGACACAATAGTATTCGTCGCCTTGTCTGAAAATGGCAAGATGGTTTCCTTTTAATGTTGCCCACAAGTCTTACTTCTCGGTTGATGCAGCCAGATTGTTCAGCACTTCTACGGCAAAGCCATTGTTGGGTTTGCTGTGAGGATCTATATAAATAAGGTGGGAATTTTCAATCTTCCAGATACGGCAGAGAATATCACGTTCCACCTCGTTGGCGGGGCAAAAGGCCTGGACACAGTGCAACATAAAGTTGAATTTCAATACTTTTTGCACACTATCGCTCAGGGCGACCTCCCTGTCATTGAGCAGCCTGAAACGTCCTTTGGAAATGCGAGTCCCATACTGTTGCCATAACATTCTGTTGAGTTCATAAGCAATCATCCGGGGATTATCCTCCAGCATGGCATCCACGTAGAGCTCTACCTTATTGATTCGTTCCTTTTCGCTCATGAAGTATTGCAGTTGTTTGATAGAGAGCACACTGCCACCTTTATACACCGTTTGTTTGTAGTGATCCACTATCATGTAATCGTATGGTTTGTCCTTTGAACCAAAGAAGACGAGCGATACACCAAACTTCTTTTGCAAGATGTCTGACAGTTCACTGCGGCTGGCAACCATGTTGCGATACTTTTTCATAACAGCCCCCAGTTGCCTACGACGTTTGTAGGTTTTCTTTTCATCAATAACAGAGAATTTTGCGGTCAAATCTTCCATTTCGATTTTTGTTCGTACCCGTCCGCCACGTGCAATTTCGAGGTTGCCGTCACGCTCGAAACATTCATAGCCCGATGCCTCCATGATGGCTTTGAATTGTGTAAACGAATTGAAATTGTAACTAAGGGCCTCCTTCAAAAACAAATCAGCACGCAATTCCTCATCTTCGCCAACAATTTTGTTGATGGCCTCCTGCGAGCGGATGCGCTCGTGACTGTGGTCTATTTTCTGACCATTGGGATTCACCCGGCTGGTGATGATGTGCAGGTGATTGTTGTCGGTGTCATTGTGCGCATAGATAAGAAGCGGCTGCCCCTCTTCATCATAGTCCATTTCGTGAAGATACTGGTGGGCAATATCCAAAAGTTGCTCTTGAGAATATTCATGTCCCCGGCAGGAGATGGCCACATGGAACTGAGCCTTGCGGATATGCTCGTTTCTTGCCGAATAATCAATCAGGTATTGTTGCAGCTGTTCGGGAGTGTAGCCATCAGCGGCTCCCACATAACCGAAGTTCTTCATTTCAAGGAGTACTGCTTGGCCTTTGGCAACTTTTCGCTCGTTGTACTCGACGGCATGGAAATTTGTGCTGGAGGGGAGTATGGTTGCTATCATCGTTTTCTTGTGTTTTTGCGTTATCGTGAAAAGATGGAAACGGTAAATCGGTATTTACCGATAACGGCTTTCCGCTTTATCGTGTTAATCGTTTGACTATTTGATGCTGTTCCTGTTTTACCGCTGTTAAGAGCTTTTGCAGCTCCATGATTTGAGGGTAAAGCACTTTCTCAAAATAGGGAAGTGTCAGCTCATTGGCTATCGCCAGTTCGTTGACACGCTTGACCACCTGATTGAAGTTGCCGCCCATCCATGCCAAGTCCTGCTGATACTTCTTGTAAAGGGCTGTCATCTCGTTGAGCGCGGCTATCTTTCGCTTTGTTCCCGTGTCGTCAAATTGTTTGATGGCATCCCATATCATACTGCTGACCGTCTTGTAGTTGGCCGCTTTCTGCTTAATCAGTTCGGCATCCTGTGCTGAAATCCTTATCCAGAGTCTTTTCGTTTTCCGTTCCATATTCTTCTGTTTATATTCTGAGTTGCGAAGAATAATCCCCAACTTGACAGAGTTGGTAAGTCACTTTTGTCCGCACAAAAGTACAACTTGCTACCCAAACTCCGTAAGGGAAATGTAGTCCCGCCACCTGCTTGCCTGTAATAAAGTTAGCAAGAAATGATGAGTTGCAATGTCCCTCGCCCTTTTTTTCAATAAAAGAGTTTTCGTGAAATTGAGATATCGAAATCCCGATTTGTCGATATTGGGATAAACCGAAGTCACGAGTCCGTTGCTTCGAGAAAAGACGAAAATTCGATGCCGTGAAATAGTGCCATTACGAGAATATATAATCACAAAAAATACTGATAATCAATGTTTTAGATGGCTTTTTGCTTGCTTTTTTCAGTTATTTTTCGTACCTTTAGTAGGACTAATAATGTTTTAATATGCAAGTGTTTCTCTTCGTATATATCATGGTCAGGGCCATCTTCCAGCTGATAAGTTGGGTGATTAAAGGTTTTTTGTATGTCTTGTGGATGATTTTTGGTGGCATTGCCTACTTGGTGAATTATCTGATGGAGCGCAAAACATAAAGCCATACCTCGAAGTGGGAGGTATGGCTCTATGTGGGTGTGAGATTTATTCATCATTCATCTGATTGCCTTCTGGAGGTTTACCGCATGTCGCTCGATGGTCGATTTCAACACCTTCGCATAAATCTGCGTGGTCCGGATGTTCTGATGCCCCAACATGCGTGCGACGTTCTCTATGGGCACGTCGTGGGCAAGAGCCAGCGTCGCAAACGAGTGCCGGGCAATGTGGAAGGTCAAGTTCTTGTTGAGCTTCATGGCTGCCTGGATGAGATGCAGGTAGTCGTTTGCCTTTTGATTGGATATTCTCGGCAACTTGAAATCATACTTTTTGAGCACCTCCATTGCCGGTTTGAGAATGGGAGTGAAGAATTTAGAGCCAGTATTTAATCTGCTTCCATCAATATAATACAATGTTCCCTGCAGTTCCGTCATCGTATCAAAGCTAAATGATTGAACATCGCAATATGCCAAACCAGTATAGGCGGCGAACACAAACAAATCTCTGACCTTATCCAGTTTCCCCTCCAGTTTTATTGTTCGGATTTTTCAATTCTGTTTCAGAAAGCGGCTCACGTTCTTTACATTTGCCTCGCTTAAATTTAACCAAGTTGTAAGGATCAACGTCTATAACATTTTCTGTAGCAAGCCTCTTTGTATAGATACGAAAATTCTTGTGATAGTTATTGATTGCAACATCAGAGCGGGTGCCATCTCTAAGCCATTGGTCAAAGGCTACCAAATTTTCCCGCGTTAAGTCCTTTGTGGTTTTTATCTGACCAAAACGCCTGATAGCTTCCAATGTGCAAATCTTGTGTTTGCGTGTACCCTCACGTATGTTTTCTTGCTTAATGGATTGTTCCATATACAGCAAGAAATTTACCGAGCCTTTACTTTTGGCAAATGGATTGTCTTCTGTTTCGTAATAATAGGAGTCAAACTTCTCAACGGATAGCTTATCGTCAAGAACACTCATTGCAGCCAAAATCTGCTCACATCTTTTCTTGATAGCACATACCTTAGGAGAACTTATGAAAGTCTCCAGTTCATCAGGAGCTACATCACCAAGAGAAATATATTTTCTCTCGGTTCTACTGATATAGACACGGACCTCAACTTTTCCTTTGCCGCGTTTGTCGGCTACCTTTTTTCGGTCAAAGATGACCACAACTTCCTGTTTTGCCATATTAGCATCATTTTTGTGGAGAAGGGAGGTTGGTGGAAAAAGTGGTAACACATTATGTATTCTGGTAACACAAATTGGTAACACATTTTATTCCCGAGAGCTCCTTTTTGCTCTCATTACTTCCCATTTCCACGGGGGGTAACATTAAGTATAAACACCTCTAAATGTGCTAATTAGCTTACAAGTGGCTCATTCTAAACGCAAAAGAGAACTTTGTTTCCAAAATTCTCTTTCCTTGTAGTGGTGATTCCGTTGGGATTCGAACCCAAGACCCACAGCTTAGAAGACTATCCGAGCGAAAAAATGTAATATACTGATTTTATGTATATTACACTGCTTATCTTTTTATTGATATATTCGTTTTATTGCGAATTGTTTAAAAAAGCGAGCTTGGTTTGGTATACATATCATCCCCATTTTTATCTTCTCGGTCTTTGTCCTTTTTTACAGATATACCAATGGTGTTTAGTAGTTTTCCAATCAGGTATTTACTTATCATGGGCTTGTCGATTTGGTCAGGGGCACCAACAATAAACCCATTTTTTACTGATAACACCATGTTGTTAGATTTGTTTTCCAAATCTATATAATATCCTTCACCTTTGTCGAAATCGTATAGATAGTGAAGACAGTTCAGCATCTGTTCTTTTGTATTGAACTCGAGGCGTATTCTCTCTGTGTTTGTTTTTACTAATTTTGTGCCAATGTTTTTTAAATCGCTTGTTGACAGGTAGACGGTATAGTCGCTGGTTCCGTTTGTGTACTCGGTGAAATCAATACTACTATCCGCAAACTTTCCGATAGTTGTTGTGTGCGATAGAATTTTCTGTGCGTGCGTGCTGATGCTTACCAGCAACGTGATGATTACTATTATTTGCTTCATAATTTATATTGATTAAATCTGTTCACGAGATATAGAACCTACGATCTTGTACGCGTGGAGGATATCCGACAGTTTTATTTCCGTGTCTGGGTAAATTCTTGCACCTTCTGTGTCGGTTGCAGGGTTAATAGCTGACAGACGCACACGCCCTTTCTTTTCTGCTTCGTATGCAAACCTTACAAATCTGTCGTTGCCGGTTATGATGAGATATTTTCGGCCAGGTGCGATAGCTTCTGTTTCAGGGAGGATAAAGATAATGTCGCCAGCCTCGTATTTGGGTGCTGCATCTTTCCCGTAGTAGATAAAGCCTAAGCAGCCGGCGAAAGCTGGGATAGAAACGTACTCGATGACGGGAAAGTTTATTGTACTTAGTTCCTTTGTGATATTGTCACGAACTCGGATATTCAGTATAGGCTGCATGTCAGGCTTTGCCCCGATCCCGAAGATATCTTTCTGCAAGATGTTTGTTATCTCCTGCAAGTAACTGCTTTTGAAAAGGTGTGCGTTGAGGCGCGAGTTCAGCCCCTGCGGACTGATGCCTAACTGCTCGGCAAGCCATGCAAGGTTTATGCAGTGTTCTTGCAATATTTTCCTTACTTCTTTACCTTCCATGTTCTATTGTGTTAATCTGTCTACCATATTCGTTAGCTGCTGTATCTGTTTTTGCGAAGTAGCTACTACATCTATCAGGTCACTTTTCTGTTGTTGTGAGGTTTCAAGTTCTCTCGTCAGCGTAGACACTGTTTCCGTTAGCGTGGTGACGTTGTCTTTTCGGTCTTGTGGATTTGTACTACTATAGTTGTTTTGCACGCCTATATGCTCGTTGTTGTCGTTTTGGCCTCCGATTGTCACATCTCCAGAATTGGTAGCGATAGATTGGTCGCCAGAGGCGGTAACTTGAACAGATGTAGATGCATACTTTGTTCCTTTATAGAAGAAGTCCATAGAAACATTTAGGATATCGCATAATTTTTCAAGAAAGCCTGTTTTTATGTCAGAAACCTTTAAGGCCTTTGAAAAATTTTGCTGCGACATCTCCAATTCCGCCGCTAAATCTTTGAATTGCAAGCGTGTATGTGCTAAAATGTACTTCAATTCCTCTCCTGTCATTTGAAATATGAGTTTATTATAAACTTAATTAATGTTAAGAATAAACCAAAAGTTTGTTTCATTCAACCAAATAGTTTATCTTTGCCATAGAAATCTGAAACAAAGATATAAATAAATTTTGAAATAAACAATACCCTATAAGGGGTAAACTTAAAAAGAACGATTATGAAAGCAAAGAAAATTACAGCAGAATTGGTAAAGACGAGAATGGTACAGGACTTCATTCTTGCAGAGTTTGTAAAAGGGGTTATTAACACCCAAGATGATGTTAAGAAATATACCCAACTTATAATGAAAAAGTTAGGGGTTGACAATAACAAGGCTTGTGAGATATTCAGAAACGCTATAAGATAAACCAATAAGCCCCCGAAGAGGGGGCTACTTAAAAAGAACTATAAGATATGAAAGCAAAGAAATTGCAGTACAGCACACGGGAGATTAACCGAGATTTTAAGATTAAGGTTTACGGTTACACGGACGAAGGCAGAAAGGTAGACATGCTCGTAGGCGTTTCGGGACTTATCTTGCTGATAGGTGTAGAGCATGCAAATAAGCAGATTGAAAGAGCATATAAGACAGGGCAGGATAAGTGCATATGCAAATTGCGTAGAGGCTTAAAGGTAACTTATTACGCTCACTAAAAATGTTTAGATTATGAAAAGAATAAAAGCAAAGGCTGTAGTGAAAGTGCAAACAGAATTTGGTAGGCATTGTTTGTACGAGATAAAAGGACTTAAGGAAGGCGAAATTTTAGAAGGTCTTTATAACCCGAAAAACAAAGCTTTCGACTTCTGCTGGAGGGGTGAAGATGCAATGCTTTGGATTGGCCAAAATGGAGAAATACAAAAATAAGATTTATGGTGTTCAGTTAAAGGCTGGCTACTTGGTTCAAGTCCGAGGCACCCACAGCGCAGAGAGTACAGATTTTCGGTTAGCACCTTTGAGACATCTCTCACAAATCAAAATGACTGAAAGCGGACGGTTTAGAATTGTACCATAACAATCTGGTCACTGCTGAACCATAATCAGCAGAAAGGGTGTCTAAGTCCGAATGGTAGCGGACGTATCTTAGAGAGACAAAGATATTACAGTCGATGTGGTTCAATTCCACGACACCCACGAAAGCTACACATATGAGTAGCGGTTCCCCAGCCAGATGGGGCTGTAAGTTGCAAGGGCGCAGGTATCCATCCCTAAAGCGAGCGATAGATAGCAACGATGCAGAGGCCAACCGTAGAAGCAAGCAGCCCCTACCCTTTCGGTAGACGGGTCGAAGCAAGCAGCGGGGAAGAAAGTAACAAGGAGCTAAGTAACAAAAAAGGCTGGCATCGTTGAACTCGATAGCATAGTGCGAAGAACAGTAACACGAACAGACCGTTGTAGGTCAGCCAGCCACGAATATTTATTAATTAAAATCAAATTGATATGGAAGAAAAAGAAAAATCTACAGAAGTAGAAAAGTTACAAGGAAAGCTGGAGGAACTGACTAAAGAGTTAGAGAGGCAGAAAATACTTGTAGAGGCTTACAGAAAGGAGGCCGAGCAATACAAGGCTTGGTGGTACAGAGAGACGGCAAAGATTGAGGACATGAAAGAAGATGTCGAGGACATGCAGAAATTAACAAAGAAACTTATTGAGCGATGGTAAAGAAGAATAAGCCAGTTATGCCTACGCTGAAGGCAATGAAGGTAGGCGATACGGAGTTGTGGCCCGTGGAGAGGCTGGAAGTAGTAAGAGTTACAACCGGGCGACTCTCGGCAATGAAACGCCGTGAGGGTTGGAAGTTTCAGATGAAGACGGCGGGGCTGGTGATAGAAGTCACCAGGACGGCTTAAGGCTGTAATATCTGAAACGGAATATCGTCTGATATTGGAATACAGCAAAGGCTATTCTGACAAAGAGGTGGCCGACAAGCTGTGCAAGAGTTATTGGACGGTAAAGACGCAGAAGAAGACGATCTACAGAAAACTCGGAATATCGAAAGATACCGAGCTGCTGTGGTGGATAGTGTGTGAGAGGTTGAAGATAGAATTTGACCTCGGAGAGATACGAAAGCATGGTATCGAGATACTCTTTAGCTTGCTTTTCATTGTTCTGCAAGTGACGAACAATGGAGGGGATTTGCAAAGATGCAGGGTATCGAGACGTGCGAGAACTGAATTAAGGTCAGGAAATGGGAAACTACACGGTTACGGATAGTGAAAAGCTCCTGACTATTATGCGAGTAATGAACGGTAAAACATTCGGATTGAGGTTCAGCGAAAAGATAGTTGGAGGCCGTGCCAGATTGGAACGCCTCATAACGGCTGGCAAGATAAGAGCCGAGAAAGGGAACGGAGAGGCCCAGAACGGCAAATGGCTGGTGAACGCTGCCGATGTCCTACGATATGCAAAATCAACATGAGAACAAAGAAAATAAACAAGAAGGTTAGCTGGCTTGACAGAGAGAGTGAGTTCTACACAAAGATAATGGAAGAGCCTGTTAAGAGAAGTACGGCGTTATTGGTTAATCTGATAGCTGTATGTATCATCGTGGCAGCAATAGCTGCTGAAGGGTCTTTAATCGTGTCTTTTGTAGCTACACTCTGTGCAGGCTATTTGGTAAAGAGGTTGAATAGGGACAACGAATAGCTTTCACTTTTTTGTGGAGGTTCTTTTTAAGTTTGGAAGACACAGCAGGGTGCGGGCAAGTGATTGTCTGGGTGGTTCGATACCGCCGTGTCTGCACTGATTTTCACTAATTTTAAGCGTATGACAAAATTAAATTTTAGAACCTTGCATGCAGATGAAATCGAATGCAGGGTTGGAACGGCTAACGACAAAGGTGTTAGCTTGTTGATGTACAAAAATGCACGGGTAGACATGTCGCTGCTCGATGAGGTTGTAGGGGCGGAGAATTGGAAAAGAAGTCACGAGTTAATCAACGACAATCTTTTCTGTACGGTAGCCGTCAGATTTGACAACGGAGATTGGGTGACGAAGCAGGACGTGGGCACGGAGAGCTACACGGAGAAAGAAAAGGGGCAAGCCTCTGATGCTTTCAAGCGTGCGTGCGTAAATTGGGGTATCGGTCGTGAATTGTACACCTGTCCGTTCGTGTGGGTTAATCTTAGAAGCGAAGAGTGGCGAATGGGTTACAATGGAAAGAAACAGCCAAAGACGCAGTTTAAGGTATCTGCTATCGAATATGACGAGCAGCGCCGGGTGTCTTATCTTCAGATTAAGGACGATAAGGGCGAAGTTCGCTATGAATGGGGGGCTTCTGAAGAGCAAAAGGATATATGCGCAGAAGCTATTGATAGAGTGAACAGGGTTTCTACAAGAGAGGAGTTGGAAAATGTGTACAACATGTACCCTAACCTGCACAAAGACAAAACGTTTATTGACGCCTGCACGAAACAGGCAAAGAAAATTCAAACAGCAGCATAACTATGAATAAAATAGAACTAAAGAAAAGCCCCGTCATCTTCGATGAGGCTGCACACACCTACACTTTAGAGGGTGCGCGATTGAGTGGTGTAACGGCTATTGTAAAATGGATGTTCCCGGACACGTACAAGGATATTCCACAATCAGTGTTGGAGAAAGCAGCCGAGCATGGCTCGCTTATTCACAAGAAGTGCGAGCAGTACGACAATTGCGGTTTTGGCGATGATTTGCAGGAGGTAAGGGAATATGTAAGGCTAAAGGCTGAAAACGGTCTCACGACGTTGGAAAACGAGTACCTCGTAGATGACGGAAAGAATATAGCTTCGAGCATCGACGTGGTATTTGATAAGGACGAAAGCGGTATGTACTCGCTGGCTGATATTAAGACGACGAGTAAGATACACAAGGACAATGTAGCGTTGCAGCTGTCCATTTATGCATATTTGTTTGAGAAGTGTAACAAGGGAAAGAAGGTCGGACGGCTGTTTGTCATTTGGCTGCCAAAGGAGCAGTACGGCAAGGCGGAGTTAATGGAGCTTAAGCGTATAGGTTCTGCTGATTGCAAGAAGATTGTAAAGGCTTATGTTGCAAAGGAAGATGCGACACCGTACAGAGAGAAGTATTTCGGAGGTGTTGAGGCTTCAACGGAGATAGAGCCTATCGAAGAGGCTATGCCGGCAAATCTGAAAGATGCCGAGGACGAGATTATTAAAATCGAAACACAGCTGAAGCAAATGGAGGAAAGGAAAAAAGAACTCAAGGAGGGCTTGTACGAGTTAATGGTACAGCACAATGTCAAGAAATGGCAGAGCAAGAGGCTGCAAATCGTTCGCAAGTTAGAGAGTACACGGGAGAGTATCGACACGGCAAAGGTTAAGAAACAATACCCTGAAGTGTACGCAGAGTGTCTGAAAACCTCTAAGGTCAAAGGAAGTATAACTATTAACATATTGTAAAAACATGGCACGAACTAAGAATTCAGTAAGCCTTATCGGTATCGTAGGCAAAGATGCAGAAATGAGACAGACACAGCAGGGTGCTCATTATGCGCATATATCTCTTGCCACGTCTATGGGAGGATATAAAAAGAAAGACGGGACGGATGTTCCCGAGGTGACGCAATGGCACAGGGTTGTTGCGTGGAATAGTCTTGCAGACTTTGCAGGGAAATATATCAAAAAGGGTATGAAAGTAGCCGTCGACGGTATGATTACCTACAACACATATAAGAACCAGCAGGGGGTAGATGTAAATACCACGGATATTATTGCGAGTGATATTGTGTTGATGACCATGCCACAGGGACAGCAGCAGCAGGCTGGAGGTGCTGCACCGGCGCAGAATGCACCACAGCAGCAAGGTAGCTACCAGGCTGGAGGAGGTTATCAACAGCAACCACAGCAACAGCAACCACAGCAGCAGGCGCAACCTGTGCAGCAGGTGAATAACAACTATCAGCAGGGAGGATATCAACCGTTCCCACCTCCTGCCGGTGATGATTTGCCCTTCTGATGAAGGTTGTAAGGGTTGAGAAAAAAGACGGTCGGGTTTCGTTAGATACGGATCTCGACTATCTTTTTTCAACGCTAAGGAATGGAAGCTATAACTTGATACTAAAGCGTGTTAATGAGAAGCGAACTATCAATCAAAACGATTTGATGTGGATGTGGTTCAGGTGCATCGAAAATGATACTGGAACGGATAAGAACGACATCTATATGTACTACTGCAAGAAGTTTCTGTGTAAGATTATCCGTGTTGGTGAAAAAGTTGAGAAGGTGTACGAAACGTCCTCGATGCTGAACACGGCACAGATGTCCGAGTTTATGAAGAAGATACAGGCAGATGCAGCGAGCGAATTAGGGATAACGCTTCCTATTCCTGAAGATAAGTATTTTGAGGCTTTTTATCAGCAATATAATGTTTAACAAAAAAAAGACAAAGAAATGAATTTTAAGAAAATTCAACTATCGAAGAAGAACACCCTTAACGTGGTGTATTCTAATCATGACGGCGACACTATCACGATAGTAGGCGCAAACATTGTTCACAAGGATTTGAAAGAAGCAATGAAGTCTTTAGTACCTCATTTAGCAATGCTTACTGAGCAGAAAGAGACGATCAACCTAACGTTGGAAGAGTTGGAAGAACAGCGAAGCTGGGAGGAAAAGAGCGTCTTTACTCGCATGGCTGTCTCGGGAGTGACGATTTCGGACGATGAGATACTCATTTCAGGTTCGCGTATTCTTGACCGAGGTGATGTCATTCAGGTGAATGCCCCAAAGGTCAACGTTGTTGACGATGAGAGATACGAATATCTTTCAGAGATGTCACTTGCTATTGACAACTTGAAATATGAAGCAGAGCAGTACGTAACCGAGCGTAAATGGGGACTGAAAGAGAGTACGCTCGACTTCGAGGGAGCAGGAAACCCGTTTGAGGGTGTAGAGGCTGGCGAAGTGCCAACGGTGACGATAGAGACAACTGTAAAGAAAAGTAAGAAAACAGGTAAAAAGAAGAAAGAGGCTGTAGCCTAAGAAACTATGCGACTAAACGTAATGACTTACACGCTGACACCTAATTGCTATAAGGTGTCGTTTACTTATCATCCCTTGTTAGTCGCCTGCATTAAGAGAATACCGTCAGCTCAATATAGGGCTGACGGTCGCTTTTGGGAGGTTTCGACTATAGATGAAAATTACCTGCGGTTAATGGCTGATTGGGCCGTACGGCGGAGATTGTGTGTGTCTGTTCAATGGTTGAAAGATGAAGAACCGGTCGAGAGCTACGAAGTGCAGCCGATGCCTAAGCTGGAAGTACCTCATAATATGACGTTGGAGCCTTACGAATATCAGAAAGAGGGTATCGCGTATGCATTGCAAAAGAAGCGGTGCATCATGGGAGACGAGCCTGGATTGGGAAAGACTGCACAAGCAATAGGAACGATGACGGCGAGCGGAGCATGGCCTGCACTGGTAATATGTCCAGCCTCGTTGAAAGTGAATTGGCAGCGAGAATTCAAGAAGTTCGGAGATGTTCAGGCTGTTATATTGAGTGATGATAACAGATTAAACTGGCAGCAATTCTGGAAAATAAAAAACCAAAAGGGCGAGCCTTTGGCAAAGGTCTTTATTACGAATTATGAAAGCTTGAAGAAGTATTTTGTCAAGAGGGTAAAGAGCCAGCAACGGTTTACGCTTAGGAGTGTTGAATTTGACGAGCGGATAAATCTGTTTCGGTCTGTGATTATTGATGAAAGTCACAAATGTAAGAGCAGTAAGACGCAGCAAAGTAAGTTCGTGCAGGGAATAGCTAAGGGCAAGGAGTTTGTGCTTGAACTGACGGGAACACCGGTTGTGAATAACAATGTCGATTTGGTACAGCAGCTGAACATCATGGAGAGGCTGGAGGATTTCGGAGGATATACAAAGTTCATGGAGAGGTATTGTGCCGGGGACAACAAGTCAAGTCACCTCAAGGAACTGAACTACTATCTGAATAAGTTCTGTTTTTTTAGAAGACAGAAGAAAGACGTCTTGAAGTGGCTGCCCGACAAGACGCGTTCGTACTTGGTTGTTGATATTGAAAACAGGAAAGAGTATAACGAGGCAAAAAGGGATGTTATTCAGTATCTGCGAGAGTTTAAGAAAGCAGATGACGATAAGATACAGAGAGCTATCCGCGGCGCTGTTATGGTGAAAATGGGCATATTGAAGCAAATATCCTCAAAGGGAAAGATTAAGGCTGCTATCGACATTATTCATAACACGATTGACGGAGGCGAGAAACTGATAGTCTTCTGTTTCCTGAAGCAGGTTGTTTCAGAACTCAAAGAAGAGTTCCCGAAAGCGGTAACGGTAACGGGTGATGATGACGACAGAGCTAAGCAGAGAAGTGTTGACGCTTTTCAGCAAGACCCGAAGACGAAGCTCATTATTCTAAACTACCGAAGCGGTGGTACCGGTTTAACGCTTACGGCTGCTTCTAACGTGTTGTTTATCGAGTTCCCGTGGACTTATTCAGATTGCTGTCAAGCGGAGGACAGAGCGCACAGAAACGGGCAAAAGAACGCTGTAACGTGTACATACTTGTTAGGAAAGGAAACGATAGACGAATATATGTATCAGTTGATACAGACGAAGAAAGATATTGCGAACGGAGTAACAGGTACGATAGACAATGTAGAAGAAAAGAAGGTAAGCACGCAGCAGATGCTTTTAGATGCTGCCTTTAATATGTTCAAAGGAGAATATTAACGATGAAACCATTAACAGAAAGTCAGATACAAAAGCAGTGTGTGGAGTGGTTCAGGAAGACCTACCCGAGCATTGAACCGCTGTTCTTTGCTGTGCCTAATGGTGGAGCGAGGAACGCATGGACGGCAAAGATTATGAGAGATGAGGGCGTACGATCTGGCGTGGCTGACCTTATCTTGCAGGTACCGATAGGTGGATATGCTTCACTCGCTATTGAGATGAAAACGCCTGTCGGTAAGCAGTCACAGAGTCAGAAAGCTTATGAGAAGCTGGCAAAGAAGATGAAAAATAAATATGTTGTTTGTCATTCGCTGGAAGAGTTTCAAAAAGCGGTAAGTGACTATATAAACGGCAGCTTATGAAAGGTTATGTTGAACTCATTAACGAATATTGGGACATAGCTCAAGAGTACCGATTTACATCAACAGAGGGGTATTTATATTTCTATCTTTTAAGTGTTGCAAACAAATACGGGTGGAAGCATTCATTTGGACTGTCTAATCGTCAAATCATGGCGAATATTGACACAACAAAGGCAACTTTGATTAAGGCACGAGCCACTCTCATCAAAGCTAATTTGATTGCTTATGAAGCCTCAAATAGCAAAAGAGAGACTTCAAAATATACCATTTTAGGGTATAAAAATTATACCCAATGTGATACCCAATGTGATACCCAATGTGATACCCAATGTGATACCCAATGTGATATAAACACTAAGACTAGTTTAAACTTTCATAATATAAAGACTAAGACTAGTTTAAAAAAAGAAAATATAAAAAGAAAAAAAGTTTCACTTAATGATTTAGGGTTGAAATTCGACGAAGAGAAAAAAGTGAAAAAAGAGATACCACCACCGAGCCTTGAAGAAGTTACGGCAATCTGCACGGGCAAGGGTATGAGTGAAGATGAGGCTAAAAAATTCTACTACTACTACGATGCACAGGGTTGGGTAACTTCTACGGGACAGAAAATCAAACGTATCGATAGCATGGTCAATCGGTGGCTAAACAATGGAAAACAAAAAACGAAAGACAATGGAGGATATAAAGACAACGCTACAAAGAAGCAGGAACGAAATGATGAGATTGCAAGGGACATCATCAGTCGCTACATGTAAGACGAAAGAGGAAGCTCGCAATCTGTTGAAAGCATTTAACCCTTCAGAGCAGACAACTTTGGCCTGTAACCCTACGTTCTGTGTGACGTGCGAGGCACCGACGCTTGCAACTGTCAGAAAGGAATACGGCGAGCAGGTGGCGAATGATTGGCTTGCAATTGAACTTGACGATTATCAGAACTTCGTAGGTGTGAAAGAAGATAACAAAGCTTCTTACGCTGTGATTAAAGAGCTGTCACGGATGATACAGAACAGGTACTACTATTTGAAGCTGACGGAGATAATGCTTTTCTTTCAGCGGTTGAAATATGGTGACTATGGGGAGATGTTCGGTTATGTAGATGCTGTGCGCATATTGAGAGCTTTCAAAGCCTTTGTCGATGACAGAAACATTTTGATAGACAGAGAACTGTCAAGGCAGAGAGAGGAGCAGCACAAGGAAGACATGAAGAACGCAATATCGAGAGAGGAATACGAAAGGCTTAAGGCTGAAAGGGAAAGAAAATGCATATAATCACAATCTACTATCGAACAAACGATATTGGAACGATAAGGAAGATACAGAAGCGTTTCGGGTTTCCAAGGGCCATGACGATAAATGGGACGTGGCCGGTAATGGTTGCCGACGAAGATTGGGAGCTGTTACAGGAGACTGAACGTCGAGGATATGTAAACATAAGACATAACGCAAATATAGAACGTATGAAAGCAACGAAATTATTTATCGACACGATTGAGGCTTTCCTGAAAAAGGAAGCTGAAGCAGATCGTGAATTTGCTAAGAAGATGCAGGAACAGCCGGAGAAGACGCCGGAGGTTGTATGCGATTACATTTTGGCAGAAGTAAGCAAGGCAAAACGTAGTGGCTGGGCCGACGAGGAGATATACGGCATGGCCCGACATTTCATTGATGAAAAGGAATTGAAAAAACCGGGGAAGAACAGTGTCACGAGGGTTGTTGTAAATACCCATGTAGACTTGTCCGAGGAAGAGAAAGAAAAAGCAAAGGAAGAAGCGGTAAAACGCTATCAGGAAGAAGTGAAAAGGAAAGCCGAGGAGGAGGCTGCGCGCAAAGCTGAAAGGGAGAAAGCACTGGAAGAGAAAAGACGCAAGGAGCTGGAAGCTAAGCGCGAGAAAGAAAATGCGATGCAGGGAGATTTGTTCGGAGGGCAATGGTAATGGAAGACAGATATTGGGGGCTGTGTGAGAGTTGCCGCAACTCTGTCGATATCGGCCCGACGGTAGAATGTGGCTTGAAGCTATTGCACTGTAACGGACTGTATGAACCTATAGACGAGCAAAAAGATGAAAGCAAGGACAAAGGAACAGAAGAAAGTGTTATCCCTTTCTAAGGAACTGAAACCTATCGGTGAAGCGGCGAAGAGGTATGCGTACGAACACTGCTTTGAGAACGTAGGCATATATAAGAAAAACGGCTGGGTGTGGTGTCAATGTTGCGGGCACAGCTCAAGACTATCCACACCGCTGCTGGCTGTTACGATTGGTTGTGCTGACGGCTACGAATGTCCGCAATGTGGAAGACATCTGAAGCTAACCTACTACAGAGATGCAGGAGCAGAAAAGAGTACGTCACGGTATTTTACGCTGTTTCAGGCGCACAAGGGATATCAGGTTATAAGGACGTTTGAAGTAAGCAGGAGCAATAGAGAATGCGGCTGTACGAGGTATGAAATGATAGAGTTGTGGCAGAGCTGGATAAACGAGAAAGGTAAAGAAACTATTATCGGAAGAGACTATACGAGGGGTATGTATTATTTCGGTTGGAGGTATGAGAGCGAGATGAATATCAAGAACCACAACGGAGGAGCGACTGGATATGTCGCCTATGAAGATGTATTCGATATAACGGGCAACTATATGTATGCTCGTGGCTCCGTTACAAAGCTGTTGAAAAGAAACGGCTGGTCGATGGATATACTGAAAGATAAAGAGATTGAAGTTATCCCGTTGATGAAGTCGTTAATCAGCATGGAAGACCCTTTTGCAGAAGAGCTGGTGAAACATAGGCAATATGGAATATTGGGTTTCTGGCAGCATGCAGGGGGACATCTGAAAGACCGAAGCAGATGGCAGCATGCTGTACGGATCTGTGAGAGAAACAAGTATATCGTGAATGACGGCAGCCTTTACATGGACTATCTGGAACTATTACGGTACTTCAATCTTGATACACATAACGCAAAGTATGTTTGCCCTGAAGACTTGAAAGCAGCACATGACAGGCTGTTGGAAAAGAAGAATAAGATAGAAGCTAAAAAAGAGTTGGAGCGTAGGGCGGAGGAAATAGAAAAACAAGATGAACAATACAAAGAGAGAATGCAGAGGTTTGTCGGACTGTCTTTCGGAGACAAGAAGATACACATAGAACCTTTACGCAGTGTAAGGGAGTTCCTCGAGGAGGGAGTAGCCATGCACCATTGCGTGTATGCCATGGGGTACTATGACAAAAACAGACATCCGGACAGCTTGATATTATCCGCAAGGGATAAGACTGGGAAGAGGCTGGAGACTATCGAAGTAAACATGAAGTCATGGAAGGTTATTCAATCAAGAGCCGTATGCAACGGTAAAACTGCGCTACACGACGATATCGTAACGTTGGTGACTAACTATATGCCTATGATAAAGAAAATGGCATACACGGGAAAATAATAAAAAATAAACAACAACATGGAATACATAGAATTTCTTAAAAACAAAATGGCTATCAGCCATGACACTGGGTTTGAAATCAAAGATGAAGATATAACACCGACGTTATATCCGCACGTAAAGGACACGGTAAAGTGGGCAATCAAAGGTGGTTGCCGTGCTATATTCTCATCGTTCGGTATGCAGAAGACGGTAACGCAGCTGGAGATTATCCGCATCATTTTGAAGCACAAGGGAGGCAAAGGGTTGATAGTGTGTCCTAAGCGTGTGGTCGTGGAGTTCGTAAGTCAGGCAAAGAAACACCTCGGTTTGGAAGTGACATATGTCCGCACGATGCAGGAGGTGAAAGACAGCAAGACGGACATAATGATAACGAACTACGAGCGTGTGAGGGACGGTGAAGAGGGTGTGCGTATCGACCCGAATTATTTCAAGGTCACATCGCTTGATGAAGCAAGTGTGCTGCGTGGTTTCGGGACAAAGACGTATCAAGAGTTTTTACCGCTGTTCTCGAACGTTGAATATCGTTTTGTAGCGACTGCGACACCGTCACCGAACAGATACAAGGAACTTATCCACTACTCGGCTTATCTCGGTGTTATGGACAGCGGACAGGCCCTTACGCGGTTCTTCAAGAGAGACAGCACGAAAGCAAATAAGCTGACGCTGTACCCACATAAGGAGGCCGAGTTCTGGATATGGGTAGCTACGTGGGCTTTGTTCCTGACGAAGCCGTCCGATTTGGGTTATCCAGATGACGGGTATCAGTTGCCTGAACTTCTGGTACACAGTGAAATTGTGGAGGTTGATAACTCGACGGCAGGCGCAGAAAAGGACGGACAGATAAAGATGTTTCGTGAAGCTGCTTTGAGTTTGCAAGATGCTGCAAGGGAACGTAGGGATAACATGCCGGCGAAGATTGACAAGGTTCTTGAAATCATCAACCGCCCGGAGAACAAAGACGATCATTTCCTTATCTGGCACGATTTAGAAAGTGAGCGCGTGGAACTATGTAAGCGTATTGAGGGTTGCAAGGCCGTCTATGGCTCGCAAGATGATGACGAGGCGGATAAGGTTATTGAGGACTTCAAGGAGGGAAGATTGAAGTACCTTGCAGCAAAGCCGGAGATGCTCGGTGAGGGTCTGAACTTTCAGTACCACTGCCACAAGGCGATAATGTTCATCGACTATCGCTTCAACGACAAGTTCCAGGCTATTGCACGTATTTACCGTTTCATGCAGCAGCACCCTGTAGACTTATATCTTGTGTATGCCGAGAGCGAGCAGGAGATTTATAAGTCGTTTATGCAGAAGTGGCAGCAGCACAAGGAAATGGTAGGGAAAATGGTCGCTATCATCAAAGAGCATGGTCTTTTCGGCCTTGATGCAAAGGAGAAGCTGATGCGCTACATGTTCTCGAAGCGCGAAGTGAGAGAGGGGAAACTCTACACGGCAATCAATAACGACAACGTTCTGGAGTGCAAGAATATGAAAGACAACTCGGTCGATTTGATTGTTACTTCTGTGCCGTTCTCAAATCACTATGAATATACGAGTTCGTTCAATGATTTCGGTTTCAATACTGATAATGACGAATTCTTCAAGCAAATGGACTTCCTCACACCAGAACTGCTCCGCATCTTACGGCCTGGGCGTTTGGCTTGTATTCACGTAAAAGACCGTGTGCTGTTCGGCAATGCGACAGGTGACGGTATGCCTACTATTGACCCATTCAGCGATATGTGTGTGTTCCACTATCTGAAGCATGGTTTCAGGTATATGGGACGTATCACTATTGACACGGACGTGGTAAGGGAGAATAATCAAACCTACAGGCTCGGATATGGTGAAATGTGCAAGGACGGTTCGAAAATGGGTGTAGGGTGTCCCGAATATGTGTTGCTGTTCCGTAAGCTGCCGTCAGATACCTCGAAAGCATATGCAGATACACCTGTGACAAAAGAGAAATACGGTGAGTACTCGTTGGCCCGCTGGCAGATAGATGCGCACGCTGATTGGAAAGACAGCGGGAACAGGCTTCTGACTTTCGACGACGTGAGGAATTTAGGTATAGACCAAATTCGCAGGTTTTTTAGGAACTACTCTAAGGAGCATGTGTACAACTACGAAAATCACATTGCATTTGCTGAAGAGTTAGAGGAACACAACAAGTTGCCGCGTACATTTATGGCCGTTGACCCGGTGAGTCACAAGGACTACATTTGGGACGATGTGGTTAGAATGAAGACGCTGAACTCTCGACAGTCACAGAAGAATTTGCAGATGCACATCTGCCCGTTGCAGATAGATATCGTAAATCGTCTGATAGAGCGATATTCAAACAAGGGAGATTTGGTTTTTGACCCGTTCGGTGGCATACAAACTGTGCCCTATTGTGCGGTGAAATTGGGACGAAAGGGACTGTCTACGGAGTTGAACTATGACTATTGGCGAGACGGACTTGCTTATTTACGCGAGGCAGAAATGGAGGTTTCCTCGCCGACATTGTTTGACTTAATAGATGCTGTATAAAAATAGAATTATGAAAGATTTAGCAAAAGAGTATGCACTTGCAAGATTGCAAGGTAGATTAAATGGGAATGAAATCTCGTTTTGTGAAAATAAAGTGTTCACAGAGGGTGATATTGAAACAGCTTTCAACGCTGGACGTAAGAGCGTGGTGGAGAATATGCCAGAGTTGAAGTGGAATGATTTCTCCGATGATTTAACAGAATATTTTGCATCTTGCACTGTCGGGTGGTGTTACAAGATATTGTACAAAATTAATGAATTTGAATTATTTTGTAACGGTTGCTTCATTGGGCGCTTCTTTTCGATTGAACATGCCAAGCAGGCAGCTAATGAGGACTACAAGAAACGAATTAAACAAGTATTAGGATTATGAAAAGAAAAGAAGAAATAACAAATCAAGGCAGACCAGTAGAGCCTAACTGCTTTGAAACTGACAGAGAAGAGCAATGGTACAAGGTTGGACTGTACGAGGGTGCAACAGCGAATGTTTGGCACAAGAATATAGACGGCGATTTACCTAAGAAAAGTGGTCGCTATTTAGTAATGGCGCAGAACGGGTTTTGCCATACTTGTAAATATAAAGCTGATAGTAGGTATTGGGACACAATTGGTTACCAAAGCGATATTGCTTATTGGACAGAGATACCGAAGTTGCCCGAATAAAATGAATTAAAAACAAAGAATTATGAAAAAGAAACTTATTATTTTAATCAGCTTGTTGGCTGTTTTGGGAAGCTGTAAAAATCAGTCTTTCAAAGGTTTTTTAGTGTGCAAGGAATATATTCCAGGGCACATGGATGATAAAAATGTACAATCAGTACAGGAGGCATATGTGCCTGTTCCTATTGTTCCCCCAAGAAGACCCGATCCTGAATATATCCCGTCAGAGTGGCATTTTTACGTCGCAAACAAATACGGAGTAAGAGATTTCAAAGTTGATAGTCTTACCTATTTACGGCACAAAGTCGGAGAAAGAATAGTAATGAATTATTAAAGTAAAAGAAATATGAGAATAAAGAAAATAATATCACAACATCGCCGAGATTTTCAGGCAGTATATGAGTGTGAACATTGTGGGCATACTGTAGAGAGTTATGGATATGACGATGAGTATTTCCATAACGAAGTAATTCCAAACAAAGTATGTCCGAAGTGTGGTAAGAAAGCTGGCGAAAATTATCGTGCATTAAGTACAAAATACCCAGAGGGAGTGCAAGTGTAAATTAAAACTATAAATTGAAGAATTATGAAAGTAGAATTACAGAACGGCGACCGCATCACCATTCCAGAGGGATGCAAGGCAATCGTTAACGGCAACGAGGTTGTCGTTGAGAAAGAGAAAAAAGAGGAAGCAAAAACACAAGAGTTTAAGGACGGGGATGTGCTAACCTCACTGTTTGATAATAAGGTAGTCTTTATATTCAAAGAAGACGAATTGAAACAAAAAGATAATAGAAACGGCTATTATGTATGCCATACGGCCGACTATGTTATTGATGTATCCACAAAAGATAGCTTGTTTTTCTGTGGGCATAAAAAAGATGTACGTCTTGCCACCGACAAAGAAAAGCAATTCCTTTTCGACAAGATGAAAGAACAAGGCCTGCGATGGAATGCAGAAGAGAAGAGAGTTGAGAAGATACGGTGGAGAGCAAAGAAAGGAGAGCAGTATTGTAGAATGGGTTTAGGAGGTGGGGTTTTCCATGAAATAGACGGAAGAATTGAGTCTGACAATATGTTCTATGATACATTAAACTACTTCCACACCGAAGAGCAAACGAGAGAAGCTGCAAGGCGTGTAAAAGAAGTGTTGCGTAAGTTCCACGAAGAGATAGGAGAATGAAAAAGGAGGTACCATTCTTCGGGCGGATAATCTTATAAGTCCTTGTTGCTTTCTTGTAGGGGTGTAGCCGTGATAGCTGCGCCCCTATTTTTTTGTGTTATTTTTACTCTCATTATTCGATAGTTATAAATATTTTCGGTATATTTGCAAGGTAATTACTTTATAGATATATCGTTAACTTTATGAGCGAAAAGATTTCAAGAACTACAATCGATGAATTGATACAGGACGATAAGAACTTCAACAAAGGAACAAAGAAGGGGCGTAAACTGATTGATAAGTCAATCAGGAAATTTGGCGCAGGACGTTCTATTTTGTTGGACAAGAATAATCGTATCATCTCTGGAAATAAAACGCAGGAACTGGCGAGAGAAGCGGGTATAAAGAAGATTATTGTTATTGATACCAAGCCCGATGAGCTGGTTGCAGTAAGAAGGGGCGATGTCGATTTGGATAGTGAAGAAGGTCGCGAGATGGCTTTGGCAGACAACGCCACGAGTGCAGCAAACCTGTCATGGGATGATAGCGCGTTGGAAACAGCACAAAAGGAAATAGGTCTATTGGTTGATGATTGGGGGCTTTCTATCGGTCCAAAGATAGATGATACTTATAGCAGGAAAATAGAAGTCCCAACGTATGAACCTTCAGGGGTCTCTCCTACTCTATCGGATTGCTATGATAGCACGAAGACAAAGGAGTTAATCGAAGAAATAAAGAAAGCGGATCTACCAGACGAGGTGAGGGAGTTCCTAACGTATGCAGCTTATAGGCATACGGAGTTCAACTATGGAAAGATTGCCGATTACTATTGTAATGCGCCTAAAGAAGTGCAGGAGTTATTCGAGAATTCAGCTTTAGTAATTATAGACTTCAAGAAGGCTATCGAAAAGGGCTTTGTAAGAATGACAGATGAGCTATTGAATGAATATGCAAGGGAATATGAAAAAGGTTGACTTAAAAAAGGATTTTGTCGTATTTATTCTGACACACGGAAGAGTAGATAACCAATATACCTATTGTTCTCTATGCAAACAGGGCTATAGTGGTCGTTGTGTGTTTGTGCTCGACAACGAAGATGGGCAGGTAGAGGAGTACAAGCGGAGATATGGGGCTGATAACTGCTATGTATTCGACAAACTGGAATGGGCGAAAAAGAGTGATGAAGTGGTGAGAGGCGACCGCCGTGCTATTCTTTATGCTCGTAATGCTTGCTTTAAGATTGCAGAAGAACTTGGATATAGATATTTCATGGAGCTCGACGATGATTACATAGATTTCAGGTGGAGATTTGGGGCTGATTGTCAGTATTTGCCAAAAACGCCAAAAATCAAAAATCTTGATGCAGTATTTGAAACGATGTTGAGATATTTCGTCAACAGTCCGTTTACATCATTGGCTATGGCACAAGGCGGAGACTTCATAGGGGGAAGTGGTAATCAGATGTTAAAGCAAATAAGTATGAAGAGAAAAGCAATGAACACATTTATTTGCTCTACTGATAGACCATTTGAATTTAAGGGAAGATTTAACGATGATGTGAATACATATACAAGGTTAGGTTGTCGTGGGCTACTTTTCTGTTGTATATTACATTGCGATATACAACAGAAAAGCAGCCAGTCTACAGCAGGAGGGATGACTGAAGTGTATAGAGATACAGGCACATATACAAAGAGCTTTACTTCGGTTGTCGTACATCCTTCAGGAGTGGTCGTAACGATGCTTAACAGCCGACACAAGAGAATACATCATAACGTAATATGGGAACATACGGCGCCTAAAATATTACAGGAAAAATGGAAAAAATGATTAACTATGATAAGAGACTCGAAATTACAAGGATATATAGAAAGGGTTAATGGAGTTAAGAAACCTATTACGGCGGATATCTTTCTTACTGATTATTGCAATGAGAAGTGTGCGTATTGTAGGTATGCGCATAAAACAGGTAAGTACATGAAATTTGAGGACTTTGTTAAGTACTCGGAACGTCTGATAGAGTTGGGCGTGCAATCATTTATATTGACAGGCGGAGGAGAACCAACCATAAACCCAGACTTCAATAAGATAACAGACTACCTGGAGGAAAAGGGCATTGCATACGGTGTTAATACCAATATGCAGGTATTACGCAAATGTCACCCAGTATTTATGAAGATTTCTATAGATACTGGAGATAGTGGGAGATACAAAGTGCTTAGAGGAGTGGACGGACTAACGAGGGCGTTAAAAAACATAGAAGAATATTGCAACTATAGAAAAAAGGAAAATATCGACACAAAGGTAGGAGTACAATGCGTATGCATGGACAAAGAAGATGTAGTATCATTCTACGAGGCCATAAAGATGTTAGATGTAGATTACATTTACTTTAGACCTTACGAAGGGAAAGAGAGTAAAGTAACGGCTGAAGAGGTTAAAGGGTGGCTTGGAGAAAGGATAAACGATGCAAGGGTTAACATTTCATATAAGTTTAATTATCTTGAGTATCACCCTAATACATGCGTGTCTGGGTGGTCAGTGATATGTGTAAACGTAGACGGAGATGTGCCATATTGCTGTCATAGACCTACTGAAGTGATAGGCAGTGTGCTCGATAATGATATTTTAGAAAAGAAAGCTATGTTTATTGTTGACATGAAAAAATGTGAAACACCATGTAGGCTTTCTGGGTCTAATTATTGGCTGAAACATAGAAAAGAGGAAAGGGATGAGGTGTTTGTATGAATGAGGAATTCGAAAAAAGAAAAGGAAGGTTAACCACGGAGGAAGCACGAGAGATAGGAAAGAAAGGAGGTAAGGCTTCGGTGAAGGCTCGGAGGGAGAAAAAGAAGCTGCGGCAGTTAGTTGAGGCTTTCGGAGAGTTGCCAGCTCCAGAGAAGGTGCGAAAGGTTTTACAGGAGCTTGGAATATCGGAGAATGAAATGCGTACTAATGATATGGCTATCGTTGTAGGCTTATTTCAGAAAGCAATAAAGGGCGATGTTTTTGCCTTCAATGCTATTAGAGATATAAGGGGTGAGAAGCCTGTAGATGAAACAAAGCTAACAGGCTCAATGGATAATCATATAGAGATAGGTTTTATCGAAACGAGTGTGGAGCCTGTAAGTGATGAAAGCGAGGTCGATGTATGATAATGCCGTTTAAGGTTATAGGTCCGTTATTCCGTGCTAATATGGATAAGACTGCAAGGGTGTATATTAATCAGGGGGGCACGTCTTCTGGAAAGACATACACGATAATGCAGGCACTTATCTATGTGGCATTGCTGGAGGCTGGAAGTATAACTACGGTAGTAGGCCAAGACTTGCCGAACTTGAAAGTAGGTGCACTGCGTGATGCAAGGACGATATTGGCAGGTTCTGACTGGCTGGCCGGTTACTTCGACATGTACGAGAGCGGACATTACTTGCAATGTAGGAACGGCTCGATTATAGAGTTCAAGAGTTACAAAGATGCACAGGACGCAAAGAACGGTAAGCGTGATTACTTGTTTCTGAATGAAGCAAACGGTATCGGCTACGAAATATATTGGCAGCTGGCTATTCGTACTCGCAGGAAGATATGGATAGACTACAACCCCTCGGAGAGGTTTTGGGTGCATAATGAAGTAAAGGGACGTAAAGGGGTGAAGCTGATTATATCAGACCATCGGGGCAACCCATTTTTGTCTAAAGAAGAACATGAGCATATCGAGGGCATCGAAGATAAGGAACTATGGAAAGTATATGCTCGTGGCTTGACGGGTAAACTGTCGGGGGTTATATTCCCTAACTTCAATATCGTTGATGAGTTGCCGGATAGGGGCAGCTGGAAGATACACGGATATGGGCTTGACTTCGGCTTCACGAACGACCCGACGGCACTAACGCATAATGTGCTGGCACATGGTGAACTGTGGACGGATCTTGTGATATACGAGACGGGGCTAACAAACCCTATGATTGTGACAAAGGCAAAAGATGCAGGGTTGACGAAAGCAGACCAGATTATAGCCGACAGTGCAGAACCGAAGAGTATTAAGGATATACACAATGCAGGGTTGTGGATAGTCCCGACGGTCAAGGGGAAGGACAGCATCAGCGTAGGGATAGATATATTGCATCGGTACAAATGGAACGTCACACGGCGTTCTGTTGGGTTGATTGAGGAACTGCAAGCCTACAAGTGGAAAAACGACAGAGACGGGAAAAGAACGAATACCCCGATAGATGCTTTCAACCATGCTATCGATGCTACGAGATATTTTGCTTCGATGAGGCTGAATGTAAGAAGAACAGGAAGGGCAAGGGCTCACTATAATAAACTTGATTGAAAATGGATACGAGTACGAGGTTTAGGGAATGGATAGTGCGAGCGGAGTTCAGTCGAGATACTGAACGGTTGGAGTTGGAAAAACTCACACGGCCGATGAAAGTAGGAAAGGTGCGCACGCCGGATAATTTAGACAACATGACTATCGGGCAAATGGTGCAGCTGGCAGATTGTAAGAATGTACGAGATATGTTCTATACGGCTTGCCGTGTGCTGCTGGGCATGAACAAGGAGCAGGTAGACGATAGTTGGGCGGTTGATGTCGTCCGCTTCTGTGGTTGGGTTGCCGGGAGGCTGCAGCGTATAAATGCGTTGTTTGACAGTGTAAAGGGAAAGCCGACAAAGGAAGAGGAAAAGGCAGGTATTGACAAGCTGAAGTTCGGAGTGTTCGGACTGATAGACTGGTATGCCCTACGAATGGGGATAACGGATCATGAGGAGGTGACAAAGGTCACATGGGGGAGAGTGTATAAATGTCTCGAAATGGACAATAAAAGGCATGAATTTGATAAACGATTAGCAAAGATATATGAAGATGAGCATCGAAGATAAGATAAGGAAGATTGCAGAGAGAGAGTTTAAGGAGTACAGCTATGTATTCGAAGATTTGAACGGAGCTGCAGAGGTTGTCGATAGGGTTTCGCTGCCTGTTATTATCTGTGTGTTACCTTCAAGCGGATATTTTGATATTGCACGAGGAAAGATAAAGGACAGCGAGAATATATCTATCGCTTTCGTGGATAAGGTTGTGAGAGACGCTAACGGGGACGATAACGAAGAGGTCTACACGAGAATGAAGCGAACGGCTGGAAAGTTTATCGACGCAATGAATAAAAGCCGGTACTTTGAGCCTATCGAGGGGAAGATAAGATATCAGACGGTATTGGAAAGTGCAAGCACATATCTTACGGGGGTGTATGTTGAGTTGAACGTTAAAGAGAGTAAAGGAGTATGTCTGCAATAGAGAGTGCTGCAAGGGTTGTTCTTATCGAGGAGCTGGAAGACTTAAAGCAGAAGATATTAGAACAGCACATGAGAGCTGGGCAGAAAGCAAGCGGTAGGACTGCTGCGAGTATGCACGTTGAGGCGACGGAGTACGAAGGGACGTTGTATGGACGTTCGGCATTCGGGGTTCTTGAAACAGGTCGTAAGCCAGGCAAGGCTCCGGCGGGCTTTCAGGATATCATCAGGAGGTGGATGTCCTACAAGGGAATTAAGGCAGAGCCTATCCCGTATAAGACGGACAGGCCACATAAGTACACACCGCAGGAAAGGGGTGATATGTCTTTGTCTTATCTGATAGCGAGGAAAATAAGAAACGAGGGCACACGGCTGTTTCGTCAAGGTGGAAGGTCTGATATATATTCGAATGTGATACCGGACACGAAAGAGAAAATAATGCAGCGTATCGTGAAATTATTACAAGTGGAGATAACGAACATAAAACTTAACAATGTAGAAATATGAGAACAAGGACAACGGAAGGTGTGACTTTCAGATACCCTGACGAGATAGGGTTTGCGTTCAATCCGTGTGTGATACTCTGCTATGGCGAGAACATGACACGCATGAATGTTTCAATATCCGACGGTGAAAAGCGCGAGGATATGACGTTGGACGCATTTGGCTGGAAATGTTATACTGACATGGCAGAATATGTACAGGCTTTTTTTGATACACTGAACTTTGGTAAGCTTGACTACAAGAAAGAGAAGAAGTCGGATGTCGGCAAAAGTCTTTCTTTCAATATCGTGGCCGTCTTGAAAGATAAGGAGGTGCGATTTGCATTCGAGGTATATTACGTTTGGGGTGCAATGAAAATCGGAGGAGAAGAGGTTTATAACTGTTTTCGTACGTTCACGTGGCACAAGGGCTATCCATTCACGTTCGGGGTGTATTGCAGTGGTAAGGGTGCTTTGATGATTTCACAAGAAGGCGTTGCAGATAGGTTTATACAGATACCGGAACAGGGTGTTTGGAATGTCCCGCTAAGCGAAGATGACGGCAAGCATTCTTATATTGTTGTCACGGATAGTGCGGGTAAGTTCATCGAGGTGACGTTTGATGCAACTTTCGATGTGACGTTTAAGCAGCGAAGTGTAAGCAAGGACACACGTAAGGCATTGATAAAGGTTGAAGATAGTTGCGAGACGGGCTATTACTTGCGGTGGATAGACCGTCATGGGTTCTACTGCTATGAGCTTTTCAAGAAAGGCGATGAACAGAGAAAGAGCGTTGCAGACAGCACGTTTACACGCAACGATCTCACGGCATATGATGATGATTACGGATATCAAGGCAACACGGGACTGCTGCAGATGAAATCACGTGAGGACACGATACCGATATGCGCTCCGCTTGTTGACGATGAGATGTGGGAAAGACTTTACGACATGGCCACGAGCCCGTGCGTTGATTTATTTGCAGGATATGAAGAGGGGCTGCCTAAATGGGTGTCTGTGAATGTAGTTGAAGGTTCACACACGAAAGGCAGAGCAGCGCTGCAAGACTTTATTTGTACTATTGCACTGCAGGAAGTAGGGGTGCAAAAACTGTAAGGATATGAAAGACGAAAGACTATACATCGACGGAGAGCTGGTGGACTTGGGAACAGACACGAAGATAACGTTGAACTTGAAAAGCAACTTGTTTCGTGATGTTTCTAAGATTATCAGCAATAGCACGTACACGGTAAAGCTACCGATGACGGCGAGAAACAAACGCTTATTCCTGCATGCTGACCTTGTGCAGGAGAGTTCGGGGTATGCGTATAAGACACACAAAGTGCGATATTTTCGTGACGGTGTTGAGGTAATCAAAGACGGAGTGGCTACGATATTGCAGGTGTCGGACAATGCTATAGAGATAACGATATTGTGGGGATTGTTCGCTAAATTCAGCAAACTGCTGTCAGACGGTAAGACGCTTGATAAATTAGATACTGCTGACCGCATATTATATCCAGGTCAGAAACCGGTTGAGAAATATGATGATGCGAAGAAGAAAAACTACTTTTACGCATTTTACGACGTGTGGAAGAAAGATGTCGAGCCGGACTACACGTGGAGAAGTGAGCAAAATATAATCTCACCGACAGGGGGATATGGAGATAATAGCAGCTTTCCAAGCCATATGTCGTTCGGTGGTAGCCGTGCAATAGGAAATAGCACGAATAGCGACAATCTGCACCCGGTTGTGCGTGCATCGTGGCTACTTGACCTTATTAAGGAAAAGACGGGCGTGGACTTTCTGTTTGCAGAAGAAGCGAAAGAGTATATCGACACACTGATTATCCCGCTTGTGTCTAATAAGAGTAACGAACTGACGTTTGATAAGAACTTTGAAGCCACGCTGCCGGAGCGTAACACTTTCGGAGCTGTACCGGTCACGATAAGCAAGGCAAGCAATGTCTTCACGGCAAGGGAAAGTGATACGGTGACGGAGTTGGTAGCAGCTATTGACACGAGCGTTATACTTGATGTCAGCGGAGAGTGGGAAGGTGATTTGAGAGGAGCGAAGCCACAGGGACACGGTAACAGAGGTTACGGGAATACGGACAGCTTCATTTTTAGAAATGTAAACAGGATATTTGTTAAGGTAAGAGGAAGTGGAGAAGACCAGATATATCCTGTAGGTGACAGTCAAGACGATATCCTTGTGTCTGTGCCGAGCGGTTACAGAGATAAAGTGAAATTCAGTATCAAAGGCAAGGGTAAAATCGACCTAAAGAAAGGAAACTCTATCGTTTTTGAGTGGGGAATTCCTAATACAATGTCAACGACAACGAAGTTTCTTGGTGGGAGAATAAAAGCTACGTTGCAAGTTAGTGATAGCGTACCAACGGACGGGTATTTCCCGATTACATCTAACCTGCCGAAGATAAAGATTATTGATTACGTAAAATTCCTGTCTGCAATTACAGGAACGTTCCCTTTGCAGGTAAACAGTGACGGATCTGTGAAATTTATGTCGTTATCGAAGATTTGGGCTCGCAAGGGCGATGCCGTAGATTGGACACGGAGAGTTACAGGGGGGCAGTTTCAGAGGCCGAAGGGAATAGAGTTTGTCGTGAGCGGATATGCGCAGCGTAATCTGTACAAATGGAAAGAAGACGACAGGGTGTCGAACGTGTATGACGGCGTTGTGGCTATAGATAACGAGACGCTGGAAAAGGAACACGTTGTTTTTGAATTTCCCTTTGCTGCCACTAACGGGAATAATGTGCCTATGTACACGGGGAGACCTAACGGTTCCCACAGCGGAGGTTCTTTCGGTGGTAAAAATGAAAGTGAAGCAGGGAAAGATACGTCCGATAAAACCCCAACATACTCTGCTTGCAAGGATAGGATATTAAGGCTTACACAAGATGCTAACGGGTTTGCTGCAGGGTGGTTTGATATTAACATGCAGGAAATCATAAACACGAAATATAGGGAGGTCGTAAACACGTTGAGATATGCAAAAGTGGCACGGGTAAAGATACGTATCAGAAACATGGAACTGCTGAATTTTGACGAGACACGGCCGATATACCTTGCGCAGTACGCGAGCTATTTTGCCGTGCTGGAGATAAAGGCAGAGAGTGACGGTACGGCAGAGGTAACACTTTTGAAACTTGAATTTAATTAAAAATAAAAGCTATGAGTGCAGAAGAACAACAGATTTTGAATATCAAGGTAAAGTATGAAGATGCTATTTACGGCATTGTGAGATATAGGGAAAAGCTCGAGGAACTGTCAAAGGCGCAAGATAAACTTAAGGAAGACTTTAAGGAAGGGAAGGTGACGTATGATGAATATGCGACAACGCTTGCTGCGATGAATGAACAGGTAAAGACGCATAAGGGGACTATTCGGGAACTCTCTAAGGAGGTACAGAACAACATCAAGACGGAGAGAGAGCAAGAAGGTTCTTTAAGGTCTTTACGTGCAGAGTTAAGCAACGCTACAAAGGCGTATGACAGCCTTTCGGAGGCAGAACGTAAGGGAGCAAAGGGACAGGAGTTAAAGAAGCATATAAACGAAATTACCGATAAATTAAAGGAAGCAGAGGCGGAGACGCAAAGGTTCTATAGGAACGTCGGTAACTATGAGGAGAGTATTAAGTCGGCACTTGGTGTTAATAACAACTTCGCTAATTCTATTATGCAGATGGCTTCAAATGGGAAGGGGCTATCTGGTGTATTTGATGGAGCGATAACAAGTGCAAAGGCTTTCGGGTCTACACTTATGGGCTTTATGTCGAACCCTGTGTTTGTAGCCCTTGCAGGTATTGCGGGCGTTGGCGTTGCGTTCAAGTGGTTCTATGACTATAACAAGGGTATAGAAGAGAGCACGCGACTGACAAGAGAATTTCTCGGCTTGACGGGCGACAACTTGAAGTCGATAAGGAGTGAAATACAGGCTACGGCTGACACATACGGGAAAGACTACAAGGAAGTATTGGAGGCTGTAGATGTTCTGACGGCGCAATATGGGTATGATGCAAAGGAGTCTTTGAAAATCGTTAATGACGGTCTACAGGCTGGCGCAGACTTAAACGGGGATATGGTTGATAAAATCAAGAAATATGCCCCGGCATTTCATGATGCAAACATCAGCGGTCAAGAGCTTGTGGCTACCATTCAGCAGACGAGAAGCGGTATCTTTAGCGATGACGGAATGAACATTATCCAGATGGGCAGCAAAAAGATACGGGAAATGTCTACGGCCACGAGTGAAGCGCTGGAGGGCATAGGGATAAGTTCTAAGAAGGTCGAAGCTGATTTGGTGAGCGGTTCTAAGTCAACGTATGATGTTATAAAGATGATTAGCACTAAGCTGAAGGAGTTTCCACGGAACTCTAAGGAAGTAGGCGCGGTGCTGAAAGACGTCTTCGGGAAGCAGGGGGCAAATGCAGGCTTGAAGATGATAGAGCAGCTTGATACGATGAATGTAGACCTTGAGAAGCTGAAAGATACTACAGGTGAATATGGAAAGGAAATGAATAAGCAGAAAGAAGCTAACGAGGAGTTGAACAAGACGCTGTCGGCGATGTTTGACATGAGCGACAAGGGCTTCGGGGAAATGCTTATACAGGTTAAGACTTTGACGATACAGGGTATAACGAAGCTGCTGAAAGGTGTTATCAAAGTGATAAATTACTTTATAGACCTGTATAATGAAAGCATGATTTTCAGGGCTGGCATTCAAGCTATCGTGTCTAACTTTAAGAACCTTTGGAACACTGTTAAACTGGTGTTTAACCTGATTGTTGACGGCGCTAAGGGTGCAGGTCGGCAGTTGAAGGGACTTGCGGAGATTGTAGAGGGTATTGTGACACTGTCTTTTGATAAAATCAAGAAAGGCTTCAATACGATTACAAACGGTTATGTGGCAACGTTCAAAGAAGGGCTGAATGACGTCAAGAGTTTTGGTAAAGATGCTATCAAGAACGGAATAGACGCTATTAACGAGGTTATCAAGAATAAGAAGGTTAATCATATCGAGGTGCCTGCGTATATTGTCGGAGATAGTGAAATAACGGGCACTGACGAGACAGATAGAAACGGTAAAGGAAATACAGGTAAAAACAAAAAGAAGAAGAAGAACGGCAAAAAAGACAAAAATAAGGTATCTGCTGAAGAAATGGCAAAGAAAGAGGCTGAAGCTATACGAAAGGCAGAGGATTTGCTTACACAGCTTGTTGAGCAGACGGAAGAAGAGCGTAGAAAGCAGATAGAAACCGCTTACAATCGTCAGATTGAGGATGTAAAGAGGCGGTTAGAGACTGAAAAGGGACTGACGGTTAATGCGAAAAAGGCTTTGAGCGCACAGATCGTCTTGCTGGAGAAGGTAAAGCAAAAGAAGCTGTCGGAATTCGATAATACGGCAAGGGAAGAACGCATAAAGCGTGAACAGACGTATATTCAGAATATACTTGCAACCGTGGAGAAAGGAAGCAAAGAGGAGTATAACCTTAAAATAAAGGCTATCAATGACGCTTATCAGCTGGAAATCGAAGCGGCCAACAAGCAGGTAATGAATGAGGACGAAAAGACAAAGCTGCTTGCTTCTATCAACTTGAAGTATTATAAGCAGGAAGAAGACGCGCAAAAGGAATATCATAACCACGTGCTTGATGAGCAGAAGAAAGCTATAGAAGAGCGTTATAAGGCTAAGATATTAGAAGCACAGATACAAGGTGGTGATGACAACAGCTTGGAAGTGCTGCGTTTGCAGATGGAAGAAAGACAGGCGTTGTTGGAGTCGGCACAGAGAAAGGAGGGAGAGACTATAGAAGAGTTCAATCTCCGAAAATTGCAGCTGGAGAAAGATTATATGCAATCTAAACAAGCCATAAGCGAGAAAAGAATAGAAATAGAAAGGGCAGAATATGAGGCGACGGATAGTCTTATTCAAGGGGCACAATCTATTGCAGAAGCGTTCGGACAGAAGAACAGAACCCTCGCTATGGCGTCAAAGGCACTTGCGCTGGCAGAGATAACGGTAAGTACGGGTGTTGCACTTGCGAACGGTATAAAGCAAGCACAAAGCGTACCGTATCCTGGCAACCTTGTGGCGATTGCAACTACAGTGGCAACTATATTAGGGAATATCGCGACTGCTGTAAAGACGGTGAAGTCTGCAAAGTTTGCTTCTGGTGGTTTGGTGACCGGCCCTGGAAGTGACACGAGCGACAGCGTGCCGGCGCGGCTTTCGAATGGTGAAAGTGTACTGACAGCTTCAGCTACGAGAATGTTTGCCCCGGCCCTAAGTGCATTCAACCAAATCGGAGGTGGTGTGCCTATTGTCAGCTCTCCGAATGGCGGTGGACAGCAGATAGGCGAAGAGTTCTTGGCTCGTGCTGTGGCTCGTGGTATGGCAGCAGCACCAAGACCGGTGGTGAGTGTTGAGGAGATAAACAAGACGAGCGGACGGGTTGAAACGATAGAGCACATGGCAACGATTGGTTAATACGAGGTAAGAGATTATGACACAATATGAATTATTAAAGGCTTCGGCGAGCTTGCTTGCGATGCTTGAAAAGAACAGCATTGATGCAAAAGATGTGAAATATATTGATTTGTACGGTGAGTACACAAGGCTTAAAGGTGAGGGGCATAAGATTGGTTATATAGCCTACTATTTAAGTCAGCAATACGATTGTAGCGTTGCAACGGTCTATAGGGTTGTTAAGAGAATGGAACAAGATATTCGTTAAGTTCATACGTGTAAATTAGTTTGCAAGGGGTGTTCTGTCTGTGAAGATAGAGCACCTTATTTTTTGTGCTCGCACGATATGAGAGTGTGGAATTTGAAAAATAAACATTTTCTTTATTTTTATAAAGTATCTTTGCGTACAGTTATATTAATATTCTTTATGGCTGTACTTAAAATTTATAATGACATTCAAACAGAGAACGACAAGAAGTTTGCTAAATTTTTCGGCGAAGCGGAGGGCGTTTGTTTCAAAGATGTAGATGAGTTCTGCGAGAGCATACCGGCGGACGATAAGAATATAGAGGTTCGGTTGCACTGTGACGGTGGCTCGTGTGTAGAGGGGTGGGCAATCTATGACAGACTGCGTGCTACGGGCAAGGAAATAACGTGTACCGTAGAAGGTAACGCTGCGTCAATGGCAACGGTTATCCTAATGGCTGCACCGAAAGCGAGACGTAAAGCTTACAAGAGTGCCCAGTTATGTGTGCATAACCCGTGGATACCGTCTTGGGCTTTAGACTACACAGCGACTGCAGATGATTTAGAGAAAGCGGCGAATGACTTGAGGGAACAACAAACGAAGATGCTCGATTTGTATGTTGAGCGGTGCGAATGTGACCGGGAGGAAATGCAAGCCCTGATGAATGAAGATAAGTATATCGGAGTTGATAGGGCCATGGAATTAGGTCTGATTGGAGAAATTATCGCCCCAGCTTCAGCTAAGAAGCAGGGTGCAATGTTTAATAATAAAAATCATAAACAAATGGCAAAAGGAAAGAATGATGACAAGGTGGAGATTAAAGCGTCTCTGCTTGACCGTGCACTGGCGAAGTTGGGGTTGAAGACTATCGACGAGCTGGCAAAGGGTATGGATTTGTCTACGAGTGACGGCCAGACGCTCACCGTGGAGAGAGAGGAAGGAGAACCGCAGGTCGGTGATAATGCAAGTCCTGACGGTGAGTTTGTAATGCCTGACGGCAAGACAATCGTGGTGAAAGACGGTGTTATCACTGACATCAAAAGTGACAGCAACGGCAATGAAGGTGAAGATGGCCGTATTGCGGAACTCGAAGCTGAAATCGAGGAGCTGAAGAAGCAAGTCAAGGAGCTGGAGCAGGCGAAAGCTACTGCGGAGGCAAACGCGAAGACAAAGGACGATTTGCGCATTTTGAATGCTGTCAAGATTGCCGGAGGCGAAAAGGCTTTGGCAAAGATTTCAAGCAGCTACAAACCAGAACCGCGAAAGCAGGAAGGTGGAAATGCGGCAGCAAAAGCAGAAGATAAGGGCGAGGTGTCTCCGATGAGACAGGAGATTGAAGCCCGCAGGAAAGGAACGTTTAACAAGAAGTAAAAAAGAAGAGAAATGACAAAGTTTTTTGAAAACATTAGCGTCAACCCGAAAGACGTAACGGATCTCAAAGAGGTTATCCCTTTGAGCATTGACCAAGATGAGGATTTCCAGCGTTTCACTGCGCTGAAAAAGGTCAAAAACGGAGACCCTGTAGCCTTTTTTGGCGACATGGACGATGTGGGTATCAAGGGAAGTGGTTGTGACCCGACGTATCAGGAGGTTGGTGTCGCAAACTCACAGAAACGTTGGGAGCTGGGCGAGTGGCAAATTCCTATTAAGATTTGCTATGAGAGCTTGAAGGGCACTATTGCCGAGTACACTCTGAAGACAGGCACGCAGATTGGCGACTTGACGAGCACGGAGTTCATGACCTATATCATCCGCCCTGCTCTGGAGCGCCAGATGAAGCGAATGATTTGGCGTTTCGGTTGGTTCGGTGACACGGGCGCAAAAGACGTAGCAGGAGGTGGCGCTCTTACCACGGGCACGAAGACAGAACTCTTCACAACGTGTGACGGTCTGTTTAAGCGCATTTTCGCGCAGTGCACAAGTAAGTCAAACCAGCTTACCGCTATTGAAGCGAACACGAAGGCATCTTTTGCAGAACAGAAGAAGGCTATCTTGGGCAAGGGCGTAGCTACGGGCATTCTTGATAACCTTCTAATGGACGCAGACAGCCGTATATCTGCTGATAGCGGTGCAGTTATCTTGCTTACAAAGGGGTTGGCAGATGCACTGACGTATGACATCAAGAAGTGCTATACGCAGATTATGCCGTGGGAGACGATTTTCGACGGTCTTGATGTGGCTACGTATAACGGCGTAACGCTGGCACGTGTGTCTATTTGGGACCGCATGATTGCGGCATATGAGAATACCGGCACGAAGCTGAACAAGCCGTACCGTGCGGTGTATGCTAACATCAATCAATTGCAGGTTGGCACTGATGCCGACGGACTGATTTCAGACCTCGATATCTGGTTCGATAAGAAGGAGCGTAGAAACTACATCTACTCTACCGGTCGTATCGGCACACAGATTTTGGAGGACGATATGTTCCAAGCTGCATACTAATCTGGAGGACTGAATTATGGCAGGAATATGTGATAGTATTATTAGCAAGGGTATTGCAGTAGACTGCGAAAACCCTATTGTCAAAGGCTTTGAGGCAGACGGTATCATCGTTAATCGCGGAGATATCGACTTTTCAAAGAGCGTTTTTGACAACGACAACAAGAACGTTCTCAAGACTTTGATGTTGAAGAGTGGAAAGAAGGGCTACCCTGTTGTACAACAGGGGGCTACTCCTTTCAGCGGAGCAAAGACGAGCCTTGTTACCGGAACGTACAGAAATACGTTCACGAACGAGGTTCCAATTGCCGTACTTGACAACGGCCCAGAGGTGGCACGTGACATCATCGACGGACTTGCAAATGGAACGTTCGTGCTTATCTTGAAGAATGTCCACAAGGGCGCTTCGGGAAAAGCTGAATATCAGGTGTACGGCTATTATCAGGGCTTGCGTGCAAGTGCTATTGATAATGAGAAGTACAGTGAAGACACGGACGGAGGCTGGCTGGTTACCCTGCAGGAAACAAGCGTGCCGAAGTCTGCACTGTTCTATTTCAACACAGACACAAAGACTACTGAAACACAGTTTCAGAGTTTGTTAGGAAGTGCGGGATAATGAAAATAGAAGAGGCACGAAAAATCATTGAGGACTTGAAGGGACGTTTTGACGCGCCCTTCGGTTCTTCTGATAAAGAGACTATCGAAGAACTGTACTACGAGGTCACAGGTAGGTCGTTTGTCCCGACATCGTGCCAGCAGTGCTACCATGATGCACTCGTAGAAATTGTGTATTATCTAAATAAAAACGGAAAAATGGCAGAAAAATTAAATTTCAGATTGAAGGCCGGAGCAATTATCAATTGCCCTACTTTCATGAACGGTGAGGTATTTTCGAATAACAACCTCACGGATAAGGTAGCTGCAAACTACCTTAAGGCGTACCCGGAACAAATGGATATGTTTGAGGCTGTTCCTGAAGGTTTTGACCCTACGGAAAAGGGTGGAGAGAAAACTAAAGATGAATAATCAGAGAAGGGCAAAGCTATGAATGTAAAGTCGGCAAAGAAACCACAGAAACGCGTTGATGTAAATTTCCAACAGCGATTTAAGATGCAAAGTTACGGTGCAGATAATCTGTACCCGCAGAATATCATGGCCATAACGGGCGCATCGGGAACAGCACAGTTATGCCTTAACAGGTATGAAAAGTTTATCGAGGGCTACGGCTTCAATAATGAATATTTCTCGGAAATGGCTGTAAATCGTGAAGGTGTTACAATGGACGATCTGCTTCATCAGGTAGCTGGAGATGTCGCACATTTCGGTGGCTTTGCCCTTCATGTCAATTACAACGTACTTGGTCAAATCTCGGAGGTAAACTTTATGCCTTTCGAGCAATGTAGACTTGAAGAAACGGACGATGCAGGAAATGTAGCTCATATCCTTGTACACTGCGATTGGAGGGGTGATAAAACGAGGAACGGACAAAAGCAAATGGTGTCGGAGAAGTTTATCGGCCGTTTTGATGTATTTAACCCCGATACGGATGTGGTCATGAGACAGATTGACGCTTGCGGGGGAATAGAGAACTACAAGGGGCAGATTTTGTGGCTTTCGTTGGACGGGAAAAATCAATACCCGGTACCACTGTATGATGCTGTAATCACGGAGATATCTACGGACGAGGGTCTGGGAAATATCAAATATCGTAACGTCCGAAATAACTTCCTTGTTGCCTGCATGCTTATAGCAAAGAAAGGAGCACCGCGCATCAACGATAACGGCGAGGAAGAAGAAAGACAAATGATTGCCGACGAGGACTTGAAAGAGTTCCAAGGCGACACGAAAGGCTCTAAAATATTATATGTTGAGCTTGAAAATGACGAAGACGAACCGAAGGTCGTACCGTTCCCGATCAGGAACTTCGACAAAGAGTTTGCCACGACCGACGAAAGTGTTATCGAGAGAATTTATTCACAGTTTCATCAAGAGCTGTTCTACTCTATCCGTATCGGAAAATTGGGGTTCTCTGGGCAGGTTATGCAGGACGCTTACGAATACTATGCAGGTGAGGTGACGACAGAACAGCGATTTATTGAACGTGCATTTACGAGGGTGTTCGGCAGCTGGCATGATGTTGCTATACCTCGTGACTTTTCGATTAAACCGATGAAATATATCAGTGCAGAAAATAACGACAAAACAAATGGAGAATAGAAAGCACATATTGAGCGCTGAAGAATTGAAAGCGTATGTACGCCCTATTTCACGTCATGTTGAAGATGAGGACGTGGAAACTTTTATCCGCGAATGTGAAGATACGGTTATTATCCCTGCAATCGGACTGAAGCGATTTAAGGAACTGTGCGGTGAGGAAAATCAGCTGGGAGATGAAAACAAGATATTGCTTTGCGGTGGTGAATATGAAAACAGAAAGGGAGAGCTGAAGCAATGTGTAGGGCTTAAGGCTGCACTCTCCTACTTTACATATGCAAAGATGATGATGTCGGATGGCACAATCCTTACTCGCACGGGGTTGATGCAGCATAATGACAGCTATGCAGAGCGTAGCGACGATAAGAACAGGGTACGCAGGTATAATGATGTCATGAACGTGGCGGAAGAATATCTAAGCACGTGTCTTGCTTATCTTGCGAGCCTCAACAAAGTGTGCTGTGGAAATGCTGAAGCTGGAAGAGTGAAAGGGACGAGAGTAAGAATTCATGCAATAGGTGATTGATGGTAACGATTGATGATTTAAGAACAAAGGCCGCACTGATTTTTAACGCGATATTAGCTGGAGAGAACACTGCTAAGCGTGTCGGTGGTGCATTCAATGATGCAGCAGACCTCATAGAGCAGCTTCAAAAATCTTCTGATAAGGAAGGTCGTTTTATTAGTAAGAACAAGAAAGATGAAGCGAAAGAATTTATTACTTTCCTGAAAGGTCTTGGAATTGGGAAGTTATTCAACATAGATGGTAGTGGAGATGCCAAACTAAATTCTGTTACGCTTGCTAAATTCCTGCGTTCTGCTAATTTTAACCCATCAGAGCAGACAGGCTTTGGTATCACGCAACGGGCAGATGGCAAGTATCAACTCTCGCTCACCGACATCATTGTTTGGGGCAAAGCTGCATTCAATGAGTTGGAGAAACGCAAACTAAGCTACGTTGGTGGCAATTTCGTATTCAGTGCATGTGGCTCCAAGATTAAGCGTATTGTTGATAACGGCACTACATGGCGTTGTTATTTTCATCAAGATGACGGTACGACGGCTACGACCAACTTGTGGGAAGTTGACGACCAGGCGCGTTGCCAAACGTTCAATATCCGCGCAGGCGTGCGCAGGCGTTTATGCAGGAGTTTCCAACAGAAGCTATTGGCGTAGAGTGATGGCAAAGGGTATTGATTATATCGACCTTTCAAAGGCCGACTGCGAGCAGGGCAGCGATGTGCCGCAGATTGATGATGCGCTGGTGCAGATGGGTAACAGGGCAAAGCCCGAACGGCAGGGGCTCATCATGCTGCGCACCACGGGTGAGCCTGCCATCATCATCTACAGCGGCATCAACGGCTACACCCTCGAGGGCAAAACCGTGGCACTGCTCTCGCCCTCGAAGGTCGATATCTCGGCCAATATCTTCCGCCTGCTATCTCCTTCAGGCTCGGCCATTGACTTGAAGGGTAAGGACGGGCGCGACGGCAAGAGTAGCTACACGTTTACGCGCTATTCAGACGATGGTGGAAAAACGTTCACCAAGGCCATTCCGCTGAAAGCCACGGGCGAACTGTTTGCTGGCCGCAACATCTTTGCCCTCAATGCAGGATTGATTGCCGAGGCTGGCGCAGTGCTTGATAGCAGCATTAACGGAGTAAAATGTACAAAAACAAAGAGTCTAAACCGTGTGGGGCAGCTGTTCAAGCGGTTTGCAGGCAATCTGCCACGCGGTCAATTCCGCATCAGCGGGCGCATGAAAACGGACGG
>QWBZ01000143.1_pt1 | contig 45824 bp, 46 predicted proteins | sample 1972441 | NCBI WGS metagenome assembly QWBZ01 (sample SAMN09866721, study PRJNA288562) | Human oral metagenome isolate term6_saliva, whole genome shotgun sequencing... | isolation source: mouth | host: Homo sapiens | place: USA: California
TTCTTACATTAGTAAAATTAACCTGTTCCCAATGAGGTAGAAAACTCAAATCTAAGTTCACTATTGAGTCTTTCCCTACAAATATAGTCCCGATAGAACTAACGGCTGCTGCTTCTTCCATAGAGAGCTCACCGTCACCGTCTTTATCCCAATTCTCAACGCAAATACGCTTCACCTCTGGGTCCTCGAAGCGAATCCACCATTTGGCGATGTTGAGCTTTAGCTTGGGATAGTGTGTCATTAGGGCATCGTAGGTGTCGCGATATGCGCCTGTGGTGAGGTTGATTGTACCGTCAAGTACTGGATAAGGGTCGTTGCCGTACTGACCTTCTGCATCGATACCTTGGTACGTGCCATCTACCAGCTGGGAGAGTTTATCGAAGGCGCGACCGTCGGTGAAGGTCTCATTGAACCCGACACAGCGCACGTAGCGGAGAGCGTGAGGAGTTTGCCCGACTTGTGCATCCATGATGTCGATGAGTTTCTTCACGGGTTGAAGATTATCGCAACCGCTGACGAAGTAGCTCATAACGTTAGGTGCGCACGCTTCTGTGTTGCAGTGTTCGTTGGTGAGATTATCGAGGTTCTTCAGCTCTACATACGATGTGGTAGCTGGATAGTCCACCTCTTCCAGCGCACCACCATCAGCGAAGTGGGCTTCGCTGAGCGAGGATCCGCCAGCGAGGAACTTACGTAAGCGGAAGTTACCACGCATATCGAGCGCACCTCCGAGGGTAGATACATTCTGAATATCTATCTGCTCTAACGACGTAGTATTGCCGAGTGTGAGCGAAGAGATGAGTATCTTCACCTTCTGTTCGTTCTCGTCGCCGAGCTTCAGACGTTTGAGTCGTTTGCCTATAATAGACAATGCACCGTTGATTACGTACGAACTCCAATCGCCTATATCGAGCAGGTAATCGGCTGACTTAACCGAGAGCTGCTGATCTGAAGTACCGTTAATATCTACTACTATCTCACACGCCTTACCAGCATCAGTGCGTGCGCCACGCATAACTGTTGTACCGTATGCAATAGTTGGATACAGCTTCATAGCAGGTGTCAGGCGCAGAACTATCGAGTTCGTAGTAGCGTCAGCCTGTGCTGATGTACGTACGGTGATTGCCCCTTCAGCTGTCTTTGCATCGTAATCTCCGAAGCTGTATTTGCTCTGCAGATATTGAATGCGCTTCTTCACCCACGCTACTTCAGGCGACTGGCCATCGCCGAGCGACTGCCCCAGTGGGTCGGTATCGTTGGTGTACTTGCCCTGAAGCATGGCAAGTTTCATCTGCTCGTAGAGCTTTCCGTCCTCGTTATAGAGCATAGAAGAGAAGTTTTCTATCACGCGGAAGAAGTACTTCTGAAAGAATGCAAACAACTTCTGCTGATGCGTTCCCTTCTGTAGTCCGCCCAGTTCCTCCATCTTTGCGAGCATCCTGCGCATCATCTGTGCGCGCTCTTCAGGATATGCCTGCTCCATGAGATTCCATAGGACCGACTTCTCGCCATTCCATACAGGCGTACCGTCAGCGTAGGTATCGTGATATTCTACCCAATAGGGTTTCTTCATTAAACCCTGGTTAATGACCGTGAAGATAGTATCGAGGTCATCTTGTCTGAACTTCCATTTACTATTAGCCATATTTATTCTGCATTAAAGTTATATGGATAAATGTTTTTAGCGCAGTTATCCGTTGCTGCTGTGGTTTCTACGTATAATTGATGATAGAGCAGGTCCATGATGTCCCAGTACTGTGACTGCTCAGCACGGAACTTCTGAATACGTGCTGCCTTGAATAACTCATTGAGCTTAGCTGCATCACTAACCGTACTGAACACAGACTCTGTCAATCCGTACTTATCTCCGACTAACTGCTGACGAAGATTAACTATCGACACACCGCTATCGAGTGTTGAAGGACAGAACCGCTTATACAAGCTATCGTAATAGTATAGGTTGTATTGGTTAGGATCACCAGCCTTTGCAATCCAATACTCAATATGGGTTGAATGAGGGTCAGCATTCAGTTCGTCAAGTGTACCGTTAAAAGGCTCAATAAATGTATTGCACGAATATACAATATTGTAAGCCGTGATATACGACTCAACGAGTTGCTCTGCTCTCTGTCGAGTTTCATTGTCTGCTGTAGTCTTATCATCAGCAGGGAGGTCAGCGTAATCCAAGTCCCAACAGTTCTCCCAAGAGAGTTCAGAGACTTGGTACTGATAGGCTTCCTCCTCCGTATTGTAGCGGATGCGCCGTTTATCCCAAGGAACTTGATACAAAGTAAGACGAGGAGAGTTATCAGAGCCTTCGATTGATAGGAGGTCTGGGAACAAGTCCTTGTCATAACCGAAGGTGGCTGCATCACCTTTGTCTGGGCCTACTGTAAACAGACCGACGAACTTATATGTAACAGTACCGTCTTCTGCTGTTTGCTTTTCGAAGCCAACGAATGTCTCTTGATAGATTGATACTCTTGCTTCGCTGTCCTGCCCGATACCCTCATTAGTTAATCCTACCGCCTTCCATAGGTCGGTATACGAGTTTACAGAACCTAACTTGTGATATTGCATAGAAGAAGCGATATTCTTCTTCGCTGTCAGCTTGGAAATCTTCGGTAAGTTCTTGAAGAGTTCAAATTTCTTCTGCGTAGTCTGACCGTCCTCATATACGATGGTCGTATCTTTAGCTACCTTTGCCTTCCAATTCCATAGGTAGTAGAGCATAGATGATGTACCTTGACCTTGAAGCTGTAGATTGGTAATCGTCAAGCGATTAAGGTTGGCATTTCCATCCTTAGGATATATCTCAAGCGTACCCTTTGGACGATAAGACTTACCATACTCATAGGCAGGGAGTGGTTTATCAAATGTAAATACGTTCACCTTGCCGCGTACCTTATCAAAGTCGACCGTGGTACCGAGGGTATCGTATATATCATTGTCCAATTTCTCGGCACTTTTTTCTCCCACGGTAGCAAGCGCATTGATATAGTCTTGATGTACATTAGCTGCGTCCATTGCGCTGTCGTATATACGAATAGAATAGAGGTCAACATCAGCCTTATCAGAACCAATGACGATACCACCGCCTGAACCTATCTGCATAGAGTCGGTAAGCAAATAAGCAAACTTACGAGCTTCGACACCGTCAATGTAGAGGTAGACGAGGTTAAGGTAATACGTGTTTCCATTCAGTACGTAAGTGTACTTCTTAGGAGAAATCACGAGTGCCAGACGAATACGCACACCATCATCTGTATTCATCGCTTGTACATCAGGGTTATGCTCACTACGGGTTGCGAACATAATAGAAGACGGCTTAACCTTCAATCCGATATAACCCTTCTGATAAGGCATTGCGATAGATATACACTCTGCATCGTAATCAGAAGTATTGTTAATCTGATAGTCTATCTCAATGGTTTTTCCACTCTGTGCTGCCTCCTTGGCGAATGGCTTGTAATCAATAGTCAATCGAGAACCAGCGAGCAAACGCAATATGCGTGCACCTTCATCGTCTGTCACCCAACCGTCACGTGAGAAGGCCACGCTCTGCCATTCAGCACCGATATGCTCAGAGTTGATGAGATTGCGAAGAATGTTGCGGTCGGTGTCAGTGTTGTTTCTGTTCTTCGCATTGAAATAGAACACCGCTCCAGCAGTAGCGGAATAGCCTTGCGAGTTATCTACGGGGAAGGGAATTGCATCACGCAATCGAACCTTGTCTGAAGGGTGAGTGCGGAATCCGATTAACGCAGTAAAGTCGGAGTTATCCAGCGTCTCAACCTCGAGCGACAGGGTATATTGCATCTTTGTTTGCGTCAGTGTCTTCTCTGACACATTCTCCTGAAGCACCTCGTTGTCCTTCTTCATCAGGATTGAGAGAGGCGTTGTAACTGCCTTGCCGTCGTATACTGCGTACTCCAATACTTTGTTCTCATACCAGTTAAGCAGCTTTTCCGCCTTGTTGTTTACCACCACCATCTTCACTGCATCGTTGTTTGCGACAGCCATGAAGTCGTATCCTACAGGCGTAGTCTGCACGGTGTTGTCCTCGTTGGAAAGCCACGCAGAGAGGTGGAATATACCAGTCTTGTTCGTAAAGGGCACTGTGTAAGCGACTGGCGATGATGTGTAAGTAGCCGTACCAAACTGGCGTTCGTAAGTCTGTTCGTAGCCTTCACCCGTAATCTTCACGTGCAGCGTCTTGCTGATATTGCCGCTAATGTAACATGGAAGCACTATATCGCCTTGGTAAGCCTTCCACCAATTGAACTCGGATATGGAGAGGAAGAGGGCAGAAAGCGTAACAGAATAGACGAGCGCAGGGGAGGTTTGCCCCGTTACCTCGCCCGTAATCTTCACCATGATGTTATTCTGTCCGCTCTCCAGGAAGCGGAATACGTCAACTGTGGTTACGGTGTTAGACTGGCAACGCCCACGTGCCTTCGAAATGAAAGTACCGTCTCCAGCCTTTGCGAATATCTCGTATGTGCCCCACTCACCCGTATCTTGATACTCTGTCTGCCCGACGTCTTTCGTCCGTGAGATGAACATGAATTTAATAGGACACTCGCCTGCCGACTTCGATGCAGATAGTGTAGTAGACTCCGACTGGTTAATGGCACGAAGATAATACAGAATTGACTGCTGCTGACCACCACCTTGTCCGATGCCGAGTTCCGAGAGTTTCATCGGCACCCACTGATCTCCACCCCATACGAGCAAACAAGTCTCCGAAGTAAGATCATCAGCTTCACTGTTCACGTTCTGCAACTGCCCGAGCGTAGGACGGTTCTTCGCAATCGTCTTCTTCACACGTTCCTCCTCAGAGTTCTGTGCGTCGATTAACTCGTTGACCTTCTCGGGCAACTTGTTGAACTCATCAGCGGTCAGCCACCCCCCTGTCTGTTTATGTTCTAAGTATAACTTCTCGATTGCCATGTTATGATAGTTTGAATGGGAAAGTATATGTAAATGCGTTGTTGCCTTCTATCTCCACGCCATGTGCAAGTGATAGTGCGTGGCAGATAATGTCCTGCAGTAGCTTGGGATGAGCTGGCGCAAAGCCCTGTCCAGTGGCATCTTCGATACCACGGACAGAAGCCTGCGCGAAACGGCCATCAGTCGTATGACTCTCAGTAATATGCAGCTTGATGTGCTTCATTCACTTAAGATGTTAGAATTAATGCCCCTCATGCTCCGCCCGTGGGACTTCAGAGAGTGGGTGGAGCGATATGCTGTTCTGAGACATATGTGTCAAATTCGTGCGGATCATTGTCGAGGATAATTACGCAGGAGAGCACCAGGTACAGGCTGTGGACTGCCGTCATTTTTGCAATAAGAATGAAGGCCGCCATTCACCTTGAAGTAGACTACCTTGTAGTCTATTGCGACTCCTCCCACATAGTGAGTAAGACTGATAGAGTATATATGCCCGTTGTGACGCTCATCAGGAAGCACTCCGTCGTACTCAGCATATACGCCTGTCAGGTTCTCATCCGTGTACCATCCATCAGGGATAATCTTGGAGTTGAGACTCTCCTCTGCGAAGACCTTATTATCCTTATCCCCGTCACTTCCGTATGTGCCCGTCTTAGAATTATATGCTGCATGGAATTCATGATACAGCGTACCCTCCTTCGTATGCGGATAGATAGCGGAGAGCGTAGCATCAGTTACGTCAACGAGCTTCTTCTTTATCCACGATGCAGGGCGTACGGAATCCGTCAACTCTCGCATACCCGTATATCCGAGGTCATACATCGGGCTGCCTTCAGGATTATAGAAGATAAAGTGAGGCATCCCTTTATCGTCCACCGTTATCTCCATGCCCTTGCGCTGATTCGTCGCATAAACGATGAACGTGTTACTGTGGATATCGAACGACACACCATTGGGCGAAGGCAGCGTGTGCAGGTGTCGCGCCCATAGATCATCCACATTGAAGAACTCCGCATTCAGCTTATTCCCCTCCGTGAAGAAGGGCACGCTGCCCGTTGTTGTGCGCACCTTGAAACGGTCAGCAACGATATCGAAGGAACTGTTCTCCCCGTCCAGGTGCATTCCAACCTTTTCAAGACCCGTGCGGATATCCGTCACCGTGGCACTGATAGTCTTGCCTTCCACCGTCAGCTGCGCCTCGAAAGTCTTCGTAGTATATTCCTGTGCAGAAGCCCAATCCTCAATATCGAATTCCTCATCCTTACCACGTGACCTCACGCATACGAGCAAATCATTCCTATATTTGTCGCCATGCGTAGCGTTAGACCACTGGTCTCCCTTGTCGTAAGGCGTGGTAGGCTGCTCCTTCACAAAGACTCTTCGCTTGCCGTCCGCCGTATCCTGTGCCCGTTGTGCAGCTTCGAGCGATTTCAGCACGTCCGCATCTGTAATCTCGTGCCACGAGTAAGATCCGTCTGGATTCTTCTCGTACGAGTAAGCTCTACCGCCTCCCGTCTGGGCGTAACTCCTGTTGTAATAGATATCATGCAAGTGCATTTCCCGTGTCGCATCATCCGACCAATCATTAGCAGGCTCACTCTCCACGCTCGGAACTGCATCGCCAAACCATATCACCAGCTGCTTATCCGCCTGCTGCTGCACAGCATTGATGCGCCCCTGCATCGACTCCAAGAAGTCCTGCAGACGGATATACTCGCCACGATTAGCTGGGTTCTCGACCCGTATCTCGAAGTTCTGCTTATCGAAAAGGAATATCGGACGAGGAAGTGTGAACGAGTTGATACCACGGATGATCTTAAAGTATGGAGATCCCGTACCTGCTGCTGACTGGATGATGGCACTTTGTCGGTCCGTCTTCGTCTTATTCCCAAGCTGCACTACTTCATCGCCAGTCATCGGTTCGTCACTTCCGCTGGCGTAGTCATCCGCATTCGTATTGTCTGCAATATCTACATAATCTGGACCAATAGCAATGACCCTACGATGCCAGTAGTGGTTAGATGCTTGCCCTTCAGAATTGATAAGATTGAACGTCTCGCACAGTGCGAAATCATCCACTTCCATGGAATTATAGATCTTCCTCCCGTCAGCATTCTGCTGTAAGAAGTAACAACGCCATCCGCCCGTTATACGCTCCTTTCTCGCGATAACGAATCCACCAGCCGAGTTCACAACCTTACCCTTGATGTGTGAAGTATTCATGATCTCCACCTGATCAGCCGTGAACTTCTTCGTAGCATGGATGTATTCGGCGTCGATGTGCCAGTTACCATCGCCATCAGGATAGATAGTAGCTCCTGGATCTCCTTGCGTAGATGCTCCAAAAGCTATCCCTTTCATGAATGTCATTAGGGCTAAGACTACGGAATCTCTGTCAGTACGGGCGATCTTATCCCAGTCAGCACTCTTCGGATCGAGCGAACGCGCAGCCACTGCTTCGTCAGCGACACCTGCAGATATCTTCTGTGCGTCGAGCGTAAGGTAATTGCCTATGCGACTCAAGGCTTGCAATACCGACATGTTATCATGATGATGCCCGAAGGCTCCGTCATTCTTGTAGTTCGCTTTAACCTCCTGTGAGAACCACGCAAGCAGCGCATCAGCTGATGTGATATTCCATTTGTCGGAGTAGGGACTCTGCACAGGAAATAACGCCCCACCACTCAGTGGCAGTCGTTCCAGCTCAACTAAGCGTGGGGCGATTGTAAAAGAGCCTATATCGGGTATCTTGATATCAAGTGTATTGGGAGCTGCTTCCTCTGAACGAGTGATATTAAGATATGGGCGTGCATCCGCATATCGATACGTGAAAGTATAAGATGAAGGGAGTTCCGATGTCTTCCATGACACGTCGCTATCTGTAACAACGATACGACGTACATGATTACGAGTATAGATATATTTCCCCAACGACGGGAAGAAGTCAAGTAACCATTTGCGTTCCGACATGGATAGGAGCCCCGTATTCTTCTTGAACTCACGGATAGTATCCACACGATACTCTTCGGAGTCATCCTCGATATCAACAATGTTGTGTGTATGCCGTGCGGTGTTTTCAGACTCTCCGTAAGCACGGAAAGTATCGATACCACCCAGCGAGTTCTCGAAAAGAATCCACTCTTCCTGCTCGCTTCGGATGTCAGAAGCATAATAACGCTGAATGTATGTCAATCGAGTGCCTGACGTATCTTCCACCCATACGTCGTAATAAGAAGGCAACTTACCCGTCTTGCCTGCTATAATAGCATACTGAAGGGGAATAGTCCAGACGGTATCCTTACCAAGGTTAGCAAGTGTCAGAACATTCTCCACGTACTGATTATTATCCTCTATGTAGGCCTTGCACTTCACGATAGCATCATCAACAGCATAGTACGTCAGGAACTCTGGAGTGTAATAGGTAACAGGCTTGACAGTAGGCTGCCAAGTAAGGAAGTTAGCCTTCAACCAAGCTGAAGCAGTATCGGCAAAGTTGTCAATACCAGCGCGGATGCCTGTAAAGGTCCAGGTCTCCGTGGTTGTAGTCTTTGCTTCCTTTATCTCGACCTTAAACTGGCGAGCAATATTTGCCTGACGATAGGGGGTTGAAGTATCTTGTAACTGAAAGGATAGCAGAGGAGTGATAATCTTCTCCACATCAATTTCAATCAGCCCTGCCTTATTAGGAGTGTAGGAATGCTGAACTACTATCTGATTAGTATCCGCATACATCAGAACGAATGTGATATCATTCGCAGCAGTTATTATAAAGTGATTCATCGAGCCTGTCAGGCTGAGCGAATCGGGTTTACGTAGAATATCCATTAGCGTTAATCTTTAGCACAAAGATAGATATAGATTATGACAGGGAAAAGGACAGTATTATCTACTTAGGTACACACTCCAGCCACACTTCGGTCTTGGTGTACTTATACTTGGCTGAGCGGAAAGCCGTGCGGTGTTGTGTCTTCTGTTCTGTGTATGAAGTCTGCTTCCCGTAGGGTTTCCCAACATACTCTACAGATGGGAGAGGAGGGTAGATAGTAACGAATGTCCTACCTTTGTCGAGCCCAGAGCTGTTGTATTCATCCCAACCGACCTCTGTAACTCTTTCGCGTCCCACCCATTTATACTGGGCATCCATCGCCTTCAGCTGTCCATTGATAGTAGGTGCTTCATTGACAGGCTCCATGAGTGTCACTGTATACAATTCAGACTCGACTGGTTCGGTCTTCCCACCCAAAGTAAACTTGAGTTTATTGAATAAGAATGGAACTCCCCGAATAACCACCTTAGCATATGAGGGTAGGTTCTGCTTCTGAGATTGAGATAACAGTAGCTTCACCTTCGTTTCATGCAAAGAATTACGCAGTAACAAATCGTAATCACGATAGAAGCGTTCGAAGATACCGTACGTACCATTATAATATAAGGCGTAATCAAAGATACGTGGGTGTGTACTATCGTAAAGATCATAAGCAGAGATCGAACCCTCTGGGCGTCCTGAAGAGAGATAGTTGAAGGCAAACATTGTTTTCTGCTTACTTGCAGATTCAGAAGTTTCCTCCTTATCTTTTCCAGTAATGACCATCTTAGAGTTGAGAGACTTATACGCTCCGATGTACAGGAACTGCCCTATATCATACGTAAAGTCAGCTTCGTCAACCGTGCCTTTATACGATAGTGTTCTGAACTCAGGTATAACCTCTGGCACTTTAATTTCCTTTGCTTCGAGCTTATCACCTGTGTTGTAATCCTGAGAAGCTTCTCCAATCTTCGTTAGAACCTCGTAGTTCCCAGACCATCCAAGCTTATAGAACGCTCCATCCTCCTGATTGAAGTAAGCCCCTGGATTTGACTTTACCATTCCTTCGAAATCATCAAAAGTGTCGGATAGGTCTGTATCAACTTTCTCCGCTGGAGACAATGTAACTCGCTTATAATCCTTTTCAGACTTATAAGACAGGGTAGGTTCTTGAATTACTTGACGTGTTAGATCTTCTTCTGGAGCTGCATTCAACGCATCACGTAAGAAGATAACATCAGCTGTGCGCTTACCTTCGTCAGAAGTAAATTCGCAGCAGAACTTCTTGCGGAATGCTGCAATAAAGTCAGCACACGAGCAATCAGGTACAAGATCTGCTATCTTGATCCGACCATTAACAAGTACATCCATTACGTTATTTACGACTACCATCTTGCGGAAAGGATCCGTGCGTGTGAAGAAGTTGTCTTGCAGGGTGTATCCGAAGTAAGCAAAGACGCGCTTTAACAGATAGTTCGCTCGGATGAATGGAGAGATGTAGTAACCTGGTGTCAACGTGATAGGTATATTATCAACATACTCTATTCGCTGAACGGCGTTGTAAAAATCGCAATCAGCTTCTGCTATATCAGGATTGAATGCTTGAGCTGCAGGGAATTGAAAATCCCACCAAGGATATATCTTACTCCACTTCAAGACTTGGTCTCTTCCATAAGCATTCAGAACTTTGTAATTAAGTCCAGACTTCACACCTGAATCATCAGTAAGCAAGACAGGGAAGATTCCATATTCGTCACTCTCATTAGTGCGCAATCGACGGCAAAACTCAATACCTTCTTCGACATTATTGACTCCTGGAATGAACTCTTCTTTAAAAATATCCTTGAGCTTTACATTCTGGATCCTGGAATAAAACGATCCGTCGTTCATATAGAATGAAGTAGATATGCTTCCTTCATATTGCGCTAACAGTACTACCTGTCGACATTGCGAGAAGTATTCTCCATCCTGAATAGCAACGTCAGTAGGTTGCATTTTTACTCGACGTCCAAAAGAATCGGGGAACCCCAGTAGTCTACGGTTACGTTCTGAAGCAGGTAGCTCGAGTGGGGTTGATTGCTCGCCATAGTCATTGAAGAATGGATTCGTACGTTCTATCTGTATCTGTGTATCAGGCTTGAGGTTATAATCCTCGCCCTTTTCTAAATTCGTAATCTTCATATATATATATAAGGTGTTGTTTTTACTTGCTTCCAAATCTCCGAGCTTTGTCTTGCAGCTGCTGTTTCTGCTCGATTTCATTAAGAGAGACAGATGCTGGAATGCCGTCAACAGACAGGCGATCGAGAACATCAGTCAATCTTTCGATAAGCGTATCCTTATAGGAGTCTTTAACCACACCACGCACGTCGCTAACTGTTGGTGTGACGTACCCACCAGAGGCACGGCCTTGCGCCTGCTGAATAAGAAACTTATTCATATCGAGTGTGCGAATAGTCCCTGCACGCTGTGCACGGTCGATGATGTCAATGAATGGAGCAATCGTAGGGTTCTCTACAGCAGCATTCGAAGCCACCCACTCCTTGCTATGTCCGTATCCGCCTTCTCCGACGATGACGGTAGGTTTATCGATGAACCCACGTTTGTCGGGGTCGTAGTCCGCACGGAACATCTTTCCATCTTGCTTGCGCTCGACATCGATACTACCACCTGACTCAAGTCCCGTTGCTACACGTGCACCCGAGGCAGAGGCAGAACCACCTGCTCCGCTTAGCGTCATTCGCTTCACCTTATTGCGCTCTGCAAGAGCAGCTGCAAGCTGTGCTGCGCCTGTGATACCCATCAAGGCAGCAGCAGGAATACCGGCAGGGAAACCCAATTCTGAGAAAGTCTTAGCAATTGCAGAAGCAGTGGATGCAATGATTTGTGCTGCTTGAATAGCGAAGTTAACATCCGCATATTTCTTCTGAATCTTCAGCTTTTCGTCAGCTTTCTTCTTCTCAAGCTCCGTAGTGTCTTTACCTGCATTCTTCGCAGCTTCAATCTCAGCATCATACTTGGCATCGACGTTCGCAATTTCTGCTTGCTGCAAGGCCTGTGCTGCTCCACTGGTAAGATTAGAATAATAGTCGAATGCCTCCTTCATCTTGGCGATCTTCATATTCTTCACCGCCTCTTCATACTCTTCTTCAGATATCTCCTTGTTCTGAAGGTGCATCTTTAACTGGTCCAATTCAGCGTTGTATAACTCCTGCTGGGTAACGAGTCCATACTGCTGACGTATCTGAAGGCGGTGCTCTTCTGCCTGCTGATCAAGAAGAGTAAGAGCCTGTTGACGTTCTTGTTCACTCAGCAGAGTGTCACTCTCTATCTTCTTACGACGTGCGGCATATTGATCTTCGAAAGTATCAAGTCCGTATTCCTGTCGTGCCTGTGCCTTCTGTTCTTCAGCTTTCTTCGCATAATCAACGATGATTGCAGCCTTAGCAGCTTCGTATGCATCAGTGACCTCCTTCTCACGCTCTCCATTATCCTTTGCTCGCTGTAAGGCTGCCTTATAATATCCATCCAGGAGGAACAGCTTCGCATCACATTCTTGCTGAAGGGTCTGGGGTTTAGATGGAGCTGTCTGTTGTATCTGATCCAAGGACTCATAATACTCTTTTTCTGCCTCAATATAAGCAGTGTTCGCTGCTTGCTGCTGGTCAGCAACAGCCTTAACTTGCCCTTCGTATAAAGCCTTCTTCTTCGCAGCATCCTTGAATACCATATTCTCAGAGCGTTGCAAGTAAGTTTTCTCGATGCCGAGTAGTTTATTCTGATGCTGAATGTTGAGTGCAGCCACGTATGCACTGTACTGCTCCTGTGTGAGGGTCTTCTTTGCAAGTGCTTCCTTCAATGCATTCAGACTCTTATCGTAGCTTCGCTTCTCTGCGTCGAGGTCTTGTGCACGATCATGCGCAAACAATTTACTCGCTACGTCGTCAGGGTCAGTGGCTTTTTTCTTCTTTTCTTTCTTCTTCTTAGGATCTTTTACTCCATTCTCTATCGTACGGTGCTTTTCTTCTTTTAAGTTCGGATTACTCGAATGGGTCTTCACATCTGGAGTAACGTCGACAGAGATACGTGCAACCTTCTTTTTTCCTACTGTATTATTTATAGCATCGACGAAGTTATTACGAACGTTCGCAGCCATCTTCTTTGCATCCTGACCTATCTCCGTCCACGCGTCCTTATAAGCGTCCCAAAGTCCCTTTATTCCTACAGAGATCTTATCAACATCGAATGAAAATGCACCCTCAATCACCTTTGCCCATGCTTTCGCCATTCGGCCCATTCCTTTGAATCCATCAATGACAAGGTTGACTCCAAATTTGAATACCTCCCATGTGTTCTTGAAGGTGTTTTTAACATGTTCAATTCCAACACGGAATATCTTAGACTCATTGTAGAGATCGATAAAGTAGTTTATGATTTTAACCGTGTAATCGATAATCTTTGACAAAGCCTTAACTCCGAATATCTTAGCTTTCATAGTAAGCTCATCAAAGCCGTTTTCGCCAAGGCCAAAGAACTTAGACATTTTCTCGTTAAGTTCCGCTTGGGCTTCAACTTCCTCGCGCTGTAACTCACCATACTCTCCTGTTACACCCTTCAGCTCATCCATATTAGTAGACATGTCAGCTAAAGTCTTCACGAGCTTCATACCTTCGTTGCTGGCAGTTTTTCCAAAAACAGCCTTCATGACTTGACCCACCTGCATAGAGTTTTCAGGCAGTTCCTTAATTTTGCCTGATATCATCTTAATAGCCTCTAAGATGGAGGTCTTTCCCGAGATAAGGTCTGCTTCAAGCTGCTTACTTGAGATTCCGATAGAGTTCAGCGCACCCTGTGTTGCAGTCGACATCGTGCGAATACGATTCGTAGCAGTCTGTATCAACCCCATACCTGCCTCATTGAAGATACCTGAGCGTGTCTGAGTTATACTTGCAACGAGGTCCTTAACAGATGCTCCAGCATCACTGAAAGCAGGTCCGTATTGCCGAATCTGACTAAGGAATGTTCCATTAAGATCTGCTCCTGCTTGCAATCCATCTTTAATGGCATTGATGGCTTCGGATATAGAGATTCCATATTGATTAGTAAGTGTTTCTACCGTTCCGAGGACCTCTTTGTAATCTTTTCCAAACTGCTTAGCGAGGGCTGAAATCTGACTTTGCGAATGAACGAGCTCGTCGCCTTGTATGTTAAAGAACTCACGGGTTAGACGCTGCGCTTCTTCAACTTCCATGTTGTAATCGTAGAACCACTTAGCTCCTTCAACGACTGCGGATATGGAAGCGACAGCAGCTGTTGCAACTCCTACGAGCTTTGTCCATCCTCCAGAGATAGAAGAGAACATGCCTTCGAACTTACCCATGATACCCGTAGACTCTTTACCCATTGAATCGCCCAGTCCTGACGCATCACGACGCAGTTCCGACATTCGTCCAGTCACACTACGCAGCTGTGAAGCTAATTGTTCATACTCTTTAGGATTCGCAGCCTTAGAAGTGTTATTAAGTGCAGTCTGAAGTTCACGAGCCTGCTTCTTAAGCTGTGACATCGTCATAACGTTAATATCCATTGCAGCGCGAAGACTACGCTGTTTCGCTTCATTAGTCTTTATCTGCGTACTAAGATTCTTAACTTCAGCTTGTAAGCGCTTGTACTCTGCTGACTCTTTTTTTCCTGCTGCTTCGAGGTCAAGCATTGCATTCTGTCGAGCCTTCATCTCCTTACTTAGGTCACGTGTAGCACGTTCAAGTTGACGCAGTTCCTGCTGTGCCTTGTCCGTTTTTGCATCGATAACCAATCCGATATGATCTTCCTTAATTTTGCTCATAACTATTTAATCTCGTTAGGTAATATGTTGCTAGAAAGGGCATCTTCCATTTGCTTTCTCCATGCTTCCCGTACTTCATTTGTGAAACCAGCTTGGATATCAGGGAAGGTCTCGTTGTACAGGACACCCCAGACTACTCTATTATAGATAGCATACTTAGCACGCTGCTTTTTAGCTCGCTTAGAACTCAAGCCAGCACTTGGTAGACGATATTGCATGTCGAGGAAACGGAGATAAGAGAGAACTCCTATGTAGACTGAGAATAGTCCATTTGAATTTTGAATCGAGAACGCACGGCGAGATAAGAACTTGCGAAGTGTGCCAGTACGCTCCTTGAAGTAGCGATTAGCTACCTCCTCCTGTGTTTGATAAATGATACCTATATCACGACGGAGGATATCTGAGATAAACTCATCCTTAACGAATTGATCTGTTACCATGCTACAAAGATAACACGAGCAATGGGAAGGGAAAAGGACAAAAAACGAAGGCAGCACGTCTCCCGACGTGCTGCCTTCTAAAAAAGCATTACTAAAAACATATTATACTTCACGAAACATCCACTTAAATTCTAAACCGTGTGCTCCAGGGCGGTTGCAAAAGTCGAATCCTGCTTGTAGGAGGGCTTCGAAAATTTGTGTTGGACTGACTTTTGCGGAAGGATCAACTTCTTTGATAGCGTCCACGACCTCGGCGGTAGAGAAGAAATGAGTAGCCTCGGCTGGTGCCGAAGCTGGTCGATAGGTAGTTTGTAGAGCAGCAATATAGATACTGACGTCTGTAATGGGCTGCTCGGGGTCATTGTTGTTCTTTGTCATTGTTGTAAAGATTTGGGAATTAATAATCTGTTGTTTCGGAGGAACTCTCAGGGCAGAGGGCGTTGAGAGTTCTTAGGTCGTCCTTGAGAACGCGGAGTGTTCGCAGCGTCTGGAAGACACCAGGACGTGGTTCTCCAGACTGGTCAGCGAAGCATCCTGTATCATCGGAGAGGATAGTTGTTTCCAACTGCTCAAGCATATTGAGATGCATGAGAAATTTGCCGTCCGCGACCATTGCGTTAAGGGCAGCAATTGTATCCTGGCTGACGAAACTGAGTGCCTGATCGATGGGTCGTTTCATTGCACACCTCCTTTTTCTACTAAATTCTCACTAACATCAACGATGTCTTCAGCTTCAACATCACATTGCATTACTGCTCGGGCATTGGAGAAATAGATCCGCGCAATGCTGTCCTGTGCATGTTCCTTAGCATACAACTGTATTACACCCGAGGTTTCGGAGCGTGCAGACGAGAGATAAGCAGTAGAACCATCTCTGCGACATTGCTCCAGAGTACGCTGGAGAATAGTGATAAGCATTTCCAGATCTTTGTTTTTAAGGAAAATAATCCGATCAGCCTTCTGCATGAGTTTGCATACAGGGTCGAGATACTTAGGACGGCATGATATTTGAAAATAACTATGAGTAAAAATCATTTTTCACCTCCTTTCTTTATATCTTCAGTTAGTCTTTTACAGAGATCATCGCTGAAACCTTCCATAGAAAGCACCTCTTTGCATTGCAGGCGCAAGACAGCTTCTGTGAATTCATGAGTTGTATTGATATAGATATGGTCTTTATCAGCTTTGAGTTCATATCGACCCTTTGCCCTTGGAATAGAATTCAGTTCTGAATTTACTTCCTCAATAAACTTCTTCAGTGTAGGTTCGTCAGCCATAAGAGCTTGGTAACGACGCTCCATACACACAGCAACAGGCTCAAGATACTTCGGGGCAGAAGAAGACTTGAAATAATAGTCAAAGAATATCATGCCTTGCCTCCTTTCTTTTCTGATTTGTTCATACGATAAACTAAATAGCCTGCACAGATAGTCGAGATAACTGACGTGATAGGTTGCTGCTCGATGGCTACGGCAGCCACAAGCACGCACAAAGATACAAGGTTAACTCTGATTACCAAACGACGGGTAACTGAGAACTCACAGATACGACTATAAAATTGACTTTTTGAATCGAGCCAAAGATTAATAGACTTGATTTTGTGCTGTATCGTCGCACGTACGCCGATAGGCTGCTGTTCTTCTGCAGAGCTTTCGAATTCGATTACTTGTTGCATATTACGCTTTGTTTTGACATTTCCCAGAACCGCTGGGTACGGATACGAAAAAAAGCGGATGCTCTTCCCGTTCGTCAAAACAAAGCGATTTCGCACCGAAGGGCAATTTCACTGGGAGGCATCCGCCATATCTTTTTACAGCGAGGCTGTAATATGGGCATAAAAAATAGCCCATCGAAATAAATAAGTTCGGGGCTTGATATCTTCTCACCCTTCTGTTGCGTATTTCTACACTTTGTTTTGACAATTGCAAAGATAGGAACTATTATCGTAACCGCCAAATAAAAACGCAATTATTTTTACGTGACGCAAGAATTACCATTCATATTTAGTTTCAACCTCACGTTTGTCGACTCTTAGAGAAGTACAGTTAATAAATCGGGAAATACAAATGCACAAATGGGTAGTCCTCCCTTCCATAACTTATATAGTCAACATATGCTATAGAGGCATTCTCTTTATCCATGTATTCTAAGATTTCAGAGCATAGGTGTTTTGGGACGTATCCTAAATGGATATCATCATAAGAATACACTCTGATAGCATTAGGGTCGTGTGGGTTCGTAGGGTCTTTTTCAAGGAAAACCGATTCATTCGACATAAGTTTTCTTGCCCTTTCCTTAGCCTTTTTAGGACGATAATACAACCCTGCTAATTCAAACAATAACACCTCTTTCACAGGAGGAGTTGGTTCTGAAGAAACATCTTCTTCTGCTGCCACTGAGTTAAGTTCCTCCACCTCTTTGCGTATCTTTAGTTGTCTCCTTCTGATAGAGAGCGCAACGAAAATAGCGAAAGAAATCGTTATAACATTCAATAGCAGTACGAGTTCTTCAGAGGCATGAACGCCTATGAATTTCAACAAGAAAGCACCAATGATGTTGGTTAAGAGCCACGTCCCAAACCCAATAAGAAAAGTCTTCATATAATTAATAGTTCTCAGTTAATATTAGTCGCAAAGGTACAAAAAACGAATAATAACGCAACAAAAATGAAAAGCCTCCCGATGTGTCATACACCAGAAAAGATTATAAGTTAAAGTCAAGCTATTAGTCCAAATCTTTTGAGTTCCAAAGGTATAGCATTTGGATAACCACACACGGTAGAACGGATTAAATCAAAATCGTCTGTATTGATAGTTCCTAACTTTTCGCCCTTCCATAGATGCGTTGAAGTTACTGAAAATATTTTAGTGCAATTCAAGAACGAATCGTGTAAAAGGAAGGGATAAGCCTTAGCCGATATTGGCATGTGATAATCTTTTATAAGAGTAGGGAGGTTTTGATTAATTTTAGAATTGAAGAGAATGCCTCCATAAACATTGCCTTGCTCATCAAAACCTAATACTACAAAGAATTTATCACGTGTGTCGTATCCATTTTTAGGTATTATGCCATCTGCTTTTGATAACTCTATTTTGTAGACATCGCCCAATTGAACTTCATCGCTCACAACTTCATCAATAAGTGTCTGAGGTATATCCATTATGATAAAGCCTTTTGAATGAATTCTTGTTCGTTAATGTATTCTACCAAGCCATCATTTGCTCCGCCAGCTTTCGCGATTTTACCTACACTCATAACACCACAGTTGCTTGTGGCATGCCATGCGTCATCGTGAGATTTTTCCTTCAATTCCCCAAAAGAGAGACCTTTGTTTTCTGCAATTGATTCGTCAAGGCTTTCTATATCAGCAGGAGAGAGATACTCCATATTTGGATTCCTTTTAGCCAAAAGCGTGTTAGAGGCGTCTTTACCAGCAAAACCAATAGCTTCTGTAAAAAGTGGAATTAATTCTTCCGCATAACGTTTATTGTTACGAATAGCACTATAAAGTTCTGTTGGAACTGGTCCGTATTCCATTGCTACAAAATCATCTTCAACGATGCGACTCCCCCATTTGCATAAATGTTTCTGTTGTGCGAAATATAAGATTTTGAAAATGTGATAATAATCCAGCCCCTTGGTAGCATTGATAATATACAATACTACTTCTATTAGTTTTTCTTTATCAAATTGTGTCATACTATTGGTTGCTTCTAGTTGGAGATTAAAAAACTCCCTTTAATAAGACCTTATTATTTTATCAAGGGTAGCTCCTTAATTCTTGATACATGATGTCGGTAATATTGTTGTCTTATCGTATAAAATCAGTGTAGTCTATAATTTCCAAGTGCAAAAGTAGGAATAATCAACGAGATAAGCGACACTTAACGCAATTATTTTTTGCGTGACGCAATTTTTTACTTCATAAAGCATAAAGCCCCTCGCATTGCGAGAGGCTAAAACGCACCCATAGGCGATGAGTGACTTTTGTCTTAAGGTCAATGAGAACCTCGCCTAAATATTCTCAGCTACTCGACGGATTCGAGAAGATAGATCCATAAGTGCATTGCGCATCTGCTCGGCTTCCTGCTGGTTGAAACCACCTGCACCTCCATTTCCGTCAATACCATCCATCTTGTGGTAAAACCAAGAAGATGACTTTTGAAAGTACGTTCCCGCGAAATCACGCCATGAAACTGCCATAAGAATGTCTTGTACTTTTCTTTTCATATCTGTAACCACTACTGGTTTTGTCATTACTGTTTCCATATCTGTATGATGTTTATGTTTTTATTTTTCTCCCCCCCTTAGTAAGGAGGAGAGGTTTGTTTTTAATTGTATGGTGTCCGAACCATCGTATCGAAGAGTTGTTGTAAATCCCACAAGAGCTCTGGATAACCATCTGGGAACGACCTGTTGTAATTTCTCATTCTTTCGAGGAGTTCCCGTTCTTCGGGTGTAACCTCCATCATTTCTTTTTTCTGTTGCATAATCTCATTGTTTTTTTGACAATACAAAGGTACTACAAATATTTGTAGTATGCAAATATTTACTATAAAAAATCGTAGTAATATTAAATATTTAACATTTAAAAAGCCATGATGATTCCTGAATCACCATGGCTACAAAGTTCTAAGACTTTTTACACCTTAACGAACTTGATAACTATTGATAACCACTTCAAGCATCTCAGAAATGGAAATACTTGAAATAAAAGAGCCGTAACAGCTCGGAAACTGCTACGGCTACAAAGAAACGAGCCTCGTGTTTTATTTTTCAACGGTCACGAAACCGTTGCTAATTAAGTCAGCAAGGAAGGCATCGGAGCTGTTGGTGGAAACAAGGTAGCCCTCGAGTTCCTGTAAGCGGTGGGCAAAGCGCACCATATATTCTTCGTCTGTGCCCTTGCTATCGAAGCGACTGCCTGTGTGAAGCTGGTGAAGGAAGTCAGCTGGAGAGGTGGCGACGATTTTGTCGCCATCCTTCAGCCTGTAGGTTGTTAACATGCTGCTAATTTTTTAGTTCTTAATCTGAAGTATAGCTTTTCGCTTTCGGTAAGGAAAGGAACGTTCTGAAGGGTGGTGTTGTTTTGCACCTTGCCTTGCTTTGCAAAGGTAATCATTTTTGCGAGAAAATGAATCCAAGCAGACATCTTTGTGAAGTTCGTTGAACCTCCATGCTGGCGGAACTCTACCGTGCGGTGGCGTGCGTAGGCTTCGAGGTTAACCTTGTGGTAGCGGTTGTAATCAAAAGCTGCTCTAAGTTCGCCAATATTAGAAGCTCGGTTGATAGTTGCTTCCGAAATGGAGGTAAGATTCTGACAGTAACGGTTGTCGCGTCTGCTTTGTGGCATGAAGTTGTCGATTACCTTCTCAAGACGCTTGTAAGTAATTACAAGGTTTTTCCAAGTCTGAAGGTCGAACTCCGCTGCGTCCATGTGAACGTGAAGTCCGCAGGAGTCGTTAACCTTAGCGTTGCAGAGGTCGAGGACCCAGCATACTTTTTCAAGTTCCTCAATTCCCTGTTCTCCGTGGAGGATTGGGCTAACAAGTTCGAAGGTTTCGTTGCCTGAAAGGCTGCTGTCGGTCACCAGTTTCCAATGGTCTGCGTGGTCCGTGTGGTTGTAGCCTTCGACCTGTACTCTGATGCCTGCTGCGTTAAGTTCTCTTGCAAGGCGTTCTCTTGTGCAGTTGTAAGCTTCGATTTCGATGCCGAAGTTGCGGTTAAATGTGTAGTCGAGTTGTGGAAGAACTGTCGCTGCTGCTTGTGCTGCACCCTGTGTCATTCCCTGCATCATACGCTTGTAGACGTTCTGCACGAATCCGTAGTTTCCGTTAGCTACAAGGTCTGCAACCTGTCTGCGTGTAAGTCCGAGGGTGAGGAGCTTCTGAATCTTAGAAGTCTTTGTTCCGTTTTCGTTAAGAATGCTTTGAATTTGCTCGTTCATAATCTTTGTTTTTTTTGAATGTTCTTTGTTCTTTATTGTACTGCTAAGGTAACACTATAATAAGGAACGTGCAAGTACTACAACCTTTATAATCAGCGGTTTAGTAGTAATTATCTACTGCTAAATTATGATATAAAAAGAGGCCAGCGCATCACTGCGCCAGCCCCGTCATCGTAAACAATCTAAGAAACCTAATTAACTAAAAACATTATGAGAACATTCACTTAATAAGTTGAAGAAACCGTGCATAGGTAAGTTGTGTATGTGGGTTACGACTAACAACGTCCATACGAACCTGCTTACATCCGAAGCGGAAGAAGAGGAATCGTTTTGGGACTCGATGGACAATGATATCGAGTGTGTCGACAGACGTTATCGAGCCGTGAAAGATGGAGTCTGCTATAGTTCCTGATAAAGAGACCCACGGATCATTCCAGGAAAGCTGCAGCTGCCTTGATGGCAAAAAAGTAGTTAGAGATCTTGCAACTGTATCTCTGACAGTATCGTGGACTATTGTCTGAAAGATCCGCGTTTTAAACTTGACAGAAGTTGCAGTCGATGCAGTCGCTGCTTCAGTAATACGAGAAGTCTTTATCCCTGCTGCCTTAGCCACTTGCAGTAGTGTATCTCCACTCTGACGGAACTCTGACGAGCGGAGCGTCAGCGCTGGAACGGAAGCCTGACTAAGCCCCGTATTCGTCTGCTTGATATCCACAGTTCCTTTGTGAAGGAGGATGTTCTGGTTCTCCCTCAATCGGTCTCGATCAGCCTTCATATTGCGGTATGCGATAAAGGCGAATATAGCGAGACCAGCAGACACCAGCATAAGAGCGAATGTAAGGATCTGTAGTTTAAACCTGATCTGACTAAACATAGGCTACTGACAAATAGTACGTACTATCTTTATCATTTGTAACATCTGCTGCTGGTAGGCAGGAGATGTCGCATACTTGCACCCCTTGCTATCGCAGATGCGACGAACAAATTCTTCAGCATTCTTACGATAGGGCCAGGCGTCAGCATAGCAAGGTTTCTGAAGAAGACGTGTATGCTCTTGAAGACACTCTTCAAGCGAGTCGAAGTCTTTGAAAAGTCGATAAACTGTGTAGTACCATCTATCTCCAGTCTTGCTCTTCACTACAGAAACGACTTTCTCTGGTGCAGGGAATGTGCGAGTAGGAGTATTAAAGTATTCGTGAGTGAGCGTGAGAACCGTATGCCCTTTCCAGTTACTACCTCGGGTTATTCCGAAGAGGTTGAACTTGCCTATACGTGACTTGCCCCATCCACTCTCGAGGATAGCTTGTGCTGTGACGAATTCGGGAGCGATGTCAGTAGCCCTCTTAGCTGCTGCATAGATATTGCGTGCAAAGGCGCATTGTGCTTCTGTTGCCATGATTAGTCGTTTTTTATATATTCGCCTTTATCGTTGAAGTCCTTCAGCCGACGGACGAATGAGGTTGGAAATATAGGATAAATGGCTTGAATGTTCTCAACACAGGAGAAGCATTCTCGGACCATCATGAATACACAGATATAGGTTCCTATCCAATGAGTTGCACCAACGACGCTGCCATTTACTTTGAAATTGGCAAGAATATTAGAGAGGATCAGCAGCAGGATGTAGATGATGATCTTCTTACTGAACTTACTCCAGAATGCCTCACTGGAGGCATCTTTATGGAGCAAATGTTTCCACACACTGAGAATGGTGTCGATGATGACAGCGACACTAATCCATACTGCGAATTCCCAGTCCTGGTAAAGGAACTGAGAGACGTTGACCACAACGGAGAGTGGTAAAGAGACGATTGATATCATTGGTAGATTTTTCATTGTTTGTCCTATTTTTATTGTGATACAAAATTAACTTATTGCATTCTCTTAACAAAGGACCGACTAAGGCGGTGAGTGGAGAGCGTGTCTGGAGCAACACAAGAGAGCATCAGCGTCCATCCGACGGAGGACAGTTCTGTAGCGACGAAAGGGACGAACTCCGCTTTATCGAGCTCGCCACGAGATACCCAGTCGATATTGCCTTCTTCTGCATCAGCTATCATCCACGCATGAATCTCGGAGAGCAGGCGAAGCGTGTTGTCAGATGCAAGCATGTATTCAGCAGCGTCCGCACGGTTCGTCATCTTGTTCGCCACAGTAATAGCGATACGTTGTGTAACCTGATAGGAATTGCGCCCATCTGCTGACATGTTCAGTTCGCCATAGTCGACGAATAGGAAGGAGCCTACCAGCTTATCGATGCGCTGCTTTAGTTCATCGAACGACTGCCCATAGATATAGTTGCGGATCTCGGGGATGCGCGACACATCGGGAAGATGATCAAGCGAGTCTGAAAGGTCGTTATAACCAGGGAAATCACTCGATCCATTCGTAAGTATAGCACGGATACCCTCCTTGGAAGGGTATTGCGCAAAGTAGAGAAATTGGTCCTTTATCATCTTGAAAAATAGAGTTTTAAAAGAGGCTATCGAAAGCCGTTGATCTGACTCATATGTATCACGCTGTAGACTCGTATGTGTCACGACGCTGACACATATGTGTCAGAAGCGTGAATCATATGTGTTATATAATCTTATTAATGACTGAAATGGGAAGCCCCACCTCCTCGCTGATTTTTGCCTTATCCCATCCAAAGCCCTTCATGTCCTTAACTGCATCAATAGTTTTCTTGCGCAGCACCTTCAGATAGGTGAGTACGTTCATCTGCTCTATCTGTTTTGCGTTGCCAAGTCCCTCCTTGGAGAGGTCGTAAAGTGCATCAGAAGCGTCAGTAGTGATAGGCTGCTTGGGCTTATGAGTGAACTTAGACAGCAGAGAGAATGAGGTCTTGCTGAAGAGATAGTTATTGAATGCTTGAAAATTAAACGATATAGCTATGAGCGTTTCGATGGGTAATCGAGCGAACACCTTAGCTAATTCGTGTGCACGTTCAGAATGGTACTCTTTCTTTGGATAATAGAGAATAGCAGCGAGCAGGGGCAGTGATTCCTCTCCTCGTTCGATGAGTTCCTGTGCTTCGATGTACTGAAGGGCAGTAAGCGAGCAGGTGAGCATTCCGTATCCTGTTTCAATTCTATATCCATGATAAGTACGCTCACCAATCCGAACAGAAGGGATGAGCTGCGCACAGAAGCAGAGGTCGATTACGTATTGATAGTCGAGACGGCGCAGCACACGTGCAAGTGGTATATTCAAGCGATAAGGATCTACACGACGGCATAACTCGTAAGTATCCTCGTCAACACCATCCAAGACACTATTGTTATCAGGATAGTTTATCTGAAACATGAACGTGAGCTGCTCGGAGATAGCTACGAGGTTCGCAATCTGTTCCTCTGAGCGGAACTTACGCTTATCCCATCCCATGATATCGCATAGCCAGTTAATCCGAACCTCTCCAGCGGATAGTTCCCCTGCTGCCATACGAAGGAAGTCGCCCACAAGGCGGATATACTGACGATAGTTCATAGCATCCCAACGGTTAGGAATGCTATGAGTCTCACCTTTATATATTAGTTCAATATCCTTCATCATGGCAACATTATAATATTATCATCAGGGTTATTATACGCTGAATTAGAACAGAAGTCTACTGAAGCATCTGTGGAGAGCAGCGTATCTGCATTCGAGATGAGTTCCTCTGCCTCGAGGTCGAGCCGATCAGCAAGAGCGAGCGCAGCGTCGTGTTCGTCCTTACCTGTGCGTGAAGCGTGACTATCGTCGAAGAGATTACGGATAGTAGGAGGAAATTCCAAGATGTCGAAGCGACGGAGCGACTTTGCAACGGTCTTCTTAAGCAGGGCAAGCGTCAATATCGGCTCTACTCGCTCACGGTTCTCATCCGAGAGCCTATCGTAGTAAGCTGACAGACGTTCGTCGAGCGTTTCCTTCTGTAATGGGAGAATACGGAAGAAGAAGAAGTAAGAGAGGTCTATGGGATAGATAGAGTCGAACGCTTCGGTGGTCTTTATCTTACAACTATCTATAATCTTGTAATATCGTGATTTTCGCCACAAAGCAGCAGGAGAGGTGGCATTTTCGCTCGTAATCTCGGTAGACATCAAGCGTTGAATGACAGAATCCATCGCATTGTAGTAATTGTCCATATACGCACGCTTCATTCCTTCCACCTCGTACTTATACACGTCTACATGGTTCTTTCGGCGATTGATACTATCGAAAATCAGCTGTGACGCCATTGTCATGTTCGCTACAGCAGAACGTAGGGGTTCTGTGAGTGTTTCATCAGAGCTGCTAACGATGGCATCGGACACCTCGGCAGTGATGATGGTTTCAACACGCTTGCGAGCGGTAATACCTGACGAAAGCAGGTCGTTCAGGTCCATATTCGTTTCCACACCTGGTGCGTACTTGCTGAATGAACCAAAATCCTTGAAAATATCTACTAATACATTCTTCATGATTGCTGCTGATTTAATCTATCTTTTGGTGCAATGTCTTCCTGTCGCTGAGGAACCTCACGATAGAAGCCTATGCGATAGCCCTGCTTATAGAGGTCGGGGAAGTTCAATCTGAGAGCGAGATTGAACGGTTCTGCACATATCTCATCCTCTGGAGTAAGCGACATTATATATATAAGGTAGTTATAGTAAGCATCAGAACCTGACTTGCTAATAACACCATCCTTGCTAACTGCTGTGATAGATGCATCCAAACCAACGCTTGACAGTAAGGCTTCTTCAGCTCGCTTATCGTACGCAATCAAAGATTCGATATATTCCTTATATTTAAGGTCGATAGTCTCGATTCTCCACTGCTGCTCGTTGCCAGAACTGTCCATAAACGAAATAGAAGAGTAAGCCTTGCCTTGGTTATCAGCACCACTCAGATAGTCGCCTATCTTGCGCAGTTCCAATCGCATATACTCTACAAGTAGCGATTCACGGTATTCAGTTCCGATGTTGATACCGTTATACTTAACTAACTCCTGCTTCTTAGAATTGCGAATCTTATTCTCCTCGCATAGCTTCATTAGCTGATTGCGTTTACTGGATACCCACGCATTCGGAATGATGATGTGTATCTTCGCTGCAAGGGAATTACGCAAGAAGGAATTAATGTAGGAGGCGGTCTTGTTGCTACCTTGAATATATGGACGTGCGCCCTGGTGGGTTTCGTTCACACCGTAGAACTCATCGACTGATTTCTCACGGTGGTGTGACACGGCAGCGAACACCGAACCAGTAGTAGTTCTTGATACAGGTCTTAGCGAACTCCTGTGCGGATGTTTCCATACCACGCTCTTGCCATGAGTTCATCCACTCATCCCACGCTGGTAGTGCGGTGTACTCACGTCGTAGTTTACCACCTTCTACTGTCTGCATATAGGCGCAAGGTCCGTTACCATACAGCATCTTAATCTCCTTGCTATACAAGCGAGGCAGCAGGCGGTTCTGCTTTATCTCCATCGTTACCTCTTCACACAGTGCGTTGTTCATACCACGCATACACACCTGGTATCCATTCACACTCATCCACTGGTGTTCATGTAGGCAAGTCTGCTGACCCTGTGGTACGAGTAGCCCTGGGCTCGTCGAAAGTTCTCTTCCTTCTCCAATCTGAAAGGATAAGGTGTTTCCGTCCATGACGTAGAGTCCAGCGTTGCCGTGCAGTTCAATACTATCTGTCATAACCAATTTATCTTATGTAATTTATATCCGTCTTGTGGGAAGCCCATATACCTAATGAGGATGCGATAACACATCTTAGGATTTCCCTCTTGATCCTCGAAGAGAAAGTAGTTCTCTGAGTCGACTTTGAAACGCTCCTCTGGTAGTTGAGTGCGGTACTTGCAATGTTCCTTGACAACCATTTGCTCACCTGCCATACCCTGTGAGCGAGAGTAGGGAAAGAAGCAGATAGTGAAGTCACCTTGTGGTACTCTGCTTATCTCTCTTGCCCATTGCATTGCATCAATGCCGTTCAATTCAATCGTCTTCTCCATTACGTGCGAAATTACTGAAAATCGCTGTGGGAACAAAGGACGATTTTTATCACTCCCTGTCATATTTCCCAACTTTTGGAACGTTGCACCTCTTTTCCTCAAATCAGCGGTGCGTGGTGATTTCCGTCGTTCGTTTAATTTTGTTTTTCGTTTTCAAAACGCAAACAGCTGAAACACAACAAAGTACGTTTTTGACCTATGTAAATAGCCCCCGTTATTGTCGATTTTCAGACACTTTTTAAACAACGTTCGCTACAATATTAGCCGTTAAATAGTGAGATTTTCGGGCAAATCATCGGGATAACTGCTTAATTCTTTCTTGATTAGGTCGGAATAAAGACCATATAAAAGGTAAATCATTGCACTTGGAAGCTGCGTTGTTAGTCCTGGTCTTCGCTTGAGTTCCTCCTTCTTCTCTGATGCTTTATCGAGTTCTATCCTACCGTTTGTTTTCTTCAATGGACTGATAAGGATAGCACTGCAAAGGTTCGGGCATTCATTTTCATCAACACGCACCTTCGGAAGTGAAGGAATCTTCTCACCAAAGAGCAACTGACAAAGGCGGAACTGTTGCCAGTGGTAAATGGTTGGCGCGCCGTCGTTGTAAAGAAGAACTGAAAAACCGTAACTCTCTAAGGCTGCCTTCATCGTCAGTGAATCAGTAGTTATCTGCTCTAATTCCTCACGTGTCTTGTTACCAGCACGGTCGGGGTATAAATGAATAACCTTATTCACAGCATCGGTTCCAAAGAATGAATACACCTGCTGTGCAAGGTTCTGTTGGTCGTCGGGTATGTAAGCCCAAAACTCCTTGATGATGTCGAAGCGACTACCATACTCTTTCTTCTGTCCAACGATGAGCGACTGAAAGTTACCAGGGTCATACCCAATGTAGAGAGGTTCACGCTTATCGTAGTGACGAAGATAACGAGCAGTCAGTGTAAAGTGGTCCTTGAGGTTTAACTTCAGTATCTGGTCGTAAATGTAACTATCCTTGAACTGGTGTCGCTCGTGGTCGTAGGTGGTAAAGAACTTGTTAGTCACCTCCTTATGTCGAATAGCACAGATAGCCGTCAAGAACTCATCCATGTCAAGCGTATCAAGCTGGGTCTTGAAGAACTTAGGACCCAAGATGTCCTTATTGCAGAATGATGAAGCACGGATATAGTAGATTGCGTTCCTTCTCATATCCGCCAAACGTGGTTTCCATCGGGCAACAAAGGCATTAAGGCGTTCATTTTCCAGTCTGATTTTCTCCATTGTGACAGGGTTCTTCGTGTTACGAAGTTCCTGCTGAAGCATAAATTGCTTATAGAGCGACTGATTGATAGCGAGCGACACACTGGCTATCTCCTCAATGAGTTGTCGGTCCATCTTGTTTTCGTACTCCTCAAACCAATCGTCTTCACCAAGGTCGACACGTGCGGTATCACTTACACCTGTCACACCTTCATAGTAAGCAGAGCGACGGATGTCAGCTGAACCACCACGGAGGGAAGGAAAGAGGCGTGATTTGAGTTTCTCTCCGCTGTTGTGCTTCATCTCCTCGACGAAAGCGTGGACGGCATTACGACCTGCGACACTTTCAGGCTGATCAGAAGACACTAACTGGAGGTGTGCTCCATTGCGAAAGATGACCGAGTGCTTAGCGTATGCAATAGGGTAGCGTGGTCGACGGAAGTGTGAAGGTAGCTTTGCTTCGCCCACTACATAGTCGATACCATACTCTAACATTGCTCGCTGCTTGCCATTCACGATGACAGGTCGAGAGAACGAAGCCTGAATGTTAGGCCAGACGTTCGTCATCAAGGCGACGTAAGTCTTGTGAACAAGGAACGAAAGTTCACCAGGCATATCATTCGTCACACGGATAAGTCGGGGAACGATAACACCCTCCGTCTTACCCGTTGCACGAGCCCACTCTGCATAGAGCATATTCGGGTCGATGATGTTTGCCAACAGCTGCACACGATTCATATAGTAATGCTCGAAGTCAACTGTAGGCTGTTCGTTATTTATTATTTCATCAGTCATTTGGAATCTCCTCTACTATTTCAGCATCTTGTATGTCAGCATCACGCAGCAGTCGCTTCTTCTCCTTCTGCTCGATAGGCAGCGAGTCGATAAGCGTAACATAAAAGCCTTGATTGTGTTTCGCTGCAATGTCCTTGAGACTCTTCTTTGAGAAGCCAAGTTCCTCAGGGGTTAGCTCTGGTGAAATCAAGAAGAGAACTCCTAAGTCTCTATCTGCTTCTGCAATTTCGGAAGATCTGCGACGACACTCAAGAGCAGCATCATAACACGACTTCATACCTTTATAGTCACGATTAAGAGCGCAGACCTGAGCAAGATCTTCATATTTGTTTGCAAAATTGCTTTCCCAAACCTTTATAGGGACATTGCAATCAACTTGGAAATAGTTAATTGCCTGATAGATTCTCGCCATACAAGTGCGCTCTTCTATCTTTATTCGCTGCTCAGCGTTAATACGAAGCTTCAGTATCTTAGCTGCTCTCGTAATATTACGCTCGTGTTCGAATATTTCTGCAGACCATTGTAGCTGTTGCAAGAATAGCTTAACATCTTGAGGAATGCCGTCACAATCTCCATTCGTTAAGAATGCAGATATTAGGTCAGGGTGGATGGAGTCTAACTTCTCAATTTCACTTTTCATATTCCAAAGAGTTTCATACGTAGGTCTTTCTCAGCACGCTCATTCTTACGCTCCTCAAGCAAAGTAATAGAGTCTTTATCTCCTTTCTCTGCTTTTTTAGCAAGTTCAGCGTCTATGTTATATTCTCCAAGTGCGAGGCCTTGCTGGTAAGCTTCGAAATAAATATCACCAGGAAGAGTTATGCGATATAGCAATGCTTCTCGCTTGGTTTTTTTTAAGCCAAGTAATTGACAAATACGTTCGGGCGTGTAATTTAACGCGCCGAACGTTCTGATTTGATTTACATACTCATCTGAAAGAATTTCTTTTTCCATTAATTCTGACATAGAATTATTTTTTTGCTATCATCTTCAGAGAAGACTACGCCCTCTCTCTCTAACAGTATAGGCTGCTGGGGGAACATTGACATGAATCTTCGTACAGTTGCCGATACATATTTAGGATCGATTTCCATTCCATACCCGATACGGTCGGTTTGCTGACACGCCATAATTGTTGAACCTGATCCAGAGAAAACATCGACAACAATATCACCATTCTTCGTGCTATTAGTAATGGGGTATGCCATCAGCGCAATAGGCTTCATAGTCGGATGGATTCTGTTAGCTTTTGGTTTATCAAAATTCCAAATGGTAGTCTGCTTCCTGTCGGAGTTCCAAAAGTGAGCAGCACCTGGTTTCCAACCATACAAGCAGGGCTCGTGTTGCCACTGATAATCTTGTCGACCCATTACAAGAGAATCCTTAACCCAGATGCAGCACTGTGCTATCTTGAAGCCTGCTTCTCGGATAGCTCTACGGAAATTCTCACCTTCCGAGTCTGCGTGGAAAACGTAAAAAGAACCGCCAGCCTTGACAATGGAAAACATAACATTAAATACAGACTGCAAGAAGCGAAGGAACAAGTCATTCTCCATCGAGTCATTCTGTATAGTAAGCTTACTATCTCCTCCACCTTCGTAATTGACATTATAAGGAGGATCTGTGAGAATCATATCTGCGACTCGTCCATTCATTAATGCTACGATATCGCTCTTAGACCGACAATCTCCGCACATTAATCTGTTATTTCCAAGTCTGAAAATATCTCCAGGACGAGCAAAGACTTCATCATCCTCTTGCGGAGTTGTGTCAACAACATCTTCGTGAATATCAGTTGTGTCACTCTCAGAAGCAAAGAGTTTATCTGTACCGACAGAGAAGTCGTTTTGTTTTACCTCGTAGCCAAGATTGAACTTAGCAAGATCATCACCACTAATATTATACTTAGTGAATAGGAGAGTGTCTGGGTTCTTCTGAGCAAACTCAGAATTATAGGCTGCAATCTCTTCGACAGCTTCTTTTTTATTAGATGCTTGAATTTCCTCGTAGGGAATCTCTGGAATTTTAAAACCATAGGAGCGAAGTCCAATAAGGGCTTTCCTTCTTTGGTGTGCATCTATAATCCAAAGCTTACCTTCAGAATCTTTCCATACTTTGAATGAATACTTGAAGCCACGAGTGATGATGAGCATCTGAAGCTTCGATAATTTGTCTGCATCAGGCTTTTTAAAGTCTTCCTGAAGTTCGATAAAAGAGTCCAGCGGGGCAGTAGGTAAACCACCCAAATTAAAAACTTTTATACTATTTTCCATTGTAATTATTTATTTTGTTGTTCAAGAACCATTCTGAACAGTCGCTCTTTTTCTTGGTACTTTTGGAGGTTCCGCTTATCAGCATCTCTTTTCTCTTTACGATCCTTGCGCTTAACGAACGACTTATAACGCTTGATGTTGTCGAGAACATTCTTGTGCTGACGGAGGAACTCGGCTGGGTCAGTGCGGAGCAACTTTATGAGCTGGGCTATCTCTGAGCGTCCGAAGAGTATCGGGTGCTTACAGAGGAACTTACCAGTGTCGTTGAAAGATTGCAGCTCGGCAAATGCTTGAAGATTGCGGATGCGCAGTTCTGCCATTTCTGCTACGGCTTGTGCGGTGGGCTTTGTCTCCAGCAGTTCGTCGAGCTGCTTCATCTTTCGCCAAGTGTTGATGCGGTCGTTATAGATGACGGTTGCCATCTGTACATCCGCATCAGTAAGGTTTTCCCAGTCTATTTTCGGGTACTCTTCTTCTTTTTTTTTGGAGTTGCTTTCGCCTTCTCCTTCTTAGAAGAAGCATCGTCCTTATCCTCTGAAGGGGCAGTAGATTGCTCTGATGATTGCTCTGTAGGCTCGTTATCTTCTGAACCCTCTTCAGATGACTCATCGCCACCCTCTCCTTCCGATGGGTCCTCGTTGCCTTCGCCACCGTCAGCGTCTGGGCTTTCATCTCCATTAGCGTTAGGAATCTCAGGGTTCTCGTTGCCATCTTCAGAAGAGTTATTGGCGTTGTCATTGTCATTATCCTCGTCGGCTGCTTGATTAGCAAACTCACGTCGATTACGTACGATTTCGTCGTGCTCGCAATGGTCGAGAAGTAAGAAGAGTATCTCCTCGTGATTCTTCTCAGGCGAGAGGTCGAAGCGTGTGAAATCGGTAAGGTGAGGTGCTTTCTCGTGCAGCAGGGCAAGGTCGGCTTCCACAACTGTGGGGCTAACCAACTTGTGGAAGTGCGTTAATTTCTCTTTTGCGCTGTACATATTTCTCAATTAAATAAGTAAAAAATAAGAGCCTTTCCCCACGTGGTTTGCAACTCCCCTCCCTTTCGGGGAGGGGTCGGGGGAGAGATTCGAAGTTAGGCTTCAGTTCTTGAGACCTCGACAAGTGTTGTGGTGTCAAGAACACGGAAGGTGATTGACGCACCTGTCTTCGCTGTCCAGGTAGCACCCTCCTCGAGTACGAAGGTAGAACCGTCAGCGATGGTGGCAGCCTTATCAGTACCAGCACCAACGAGTGTGATGAATCTACCCTTATCGCTCTTGCTAAGACCACTGACAGAAGCAATAGCAGCTGCTGACGATGTTCCGTTTGGAACCGTGTAAGTATTGCTACCTGCTGTGATAGCTACATCTGTTGCACCTGCTGCGAGAGCAGTAGCAGCAGTAACAGCTGGATTACCAGTGTAAATCAGTGGAAGGTCGACAGAACTACGCTTGAAAGTAAGTGTGGTGTAACGACCATCCTTATCGTCCTTCGTCTCTGTGTTAGAGAGGATGATTGGACGCTCGAGTTCACCAACGATGTACCACTCTTTCTTCTTAATGTGCTTGTAAAGGGCGATAAACTTACCACCGCTGTACTCCTCAATGAAGTTATAGAGGTTCGCACGAGCTCCGCCCATTACCATTACAAGCTGATTTTCGCCTGTGGTAGTGATGTCGCCCTTCTCTGTGGTACCAGTGAAGGTTGGAATGTCGTGTGCCTCGAAGTAATGAGGAATCTCATTCGGTTTCAAAGGAACTGGTGCAACCTCACGGTTAGCGTTAGGTTGTGGAAACTCCTTTGTGCGGTCGATTTGGTCGAGTGCAATGAGATAAACGATGTAAGAGATAGCACTACCGTGTGTATCTCTATCAGACACATCGTCTACGTGCCCGAGCAATGCCATAGAGGCAAAGGTGACACCTGAGCCAGCAGCAGCACCGAGAGAGTGATCAATCAAAGCTGCTAAGAGCATGAGGACGCCAAAAACAGCAAATGTAACTATGAACATATTGCGTGACTGACGATTTGCGTAGTTAAACCCCTTCATAGGATTATACGCACGATAGCGTTTCAGAATATTGGGCTTTTTCATTTCTATTACTATTAATGATAATTATTGATTTAAGAAAGGAACTGAAGAGGTAAGCCGTCCCGAGCTTTTAATTCCAAGGGCTCTCCTCCCAGTTCCTTAGTCATTCATCTATCGTCCACCTGGTACGTTAGGCTGCAACTCCTTGTTGATGGTGCGCTTGCCACCGACGCAACGCTCCAATTCACGGAACTTGTTATCAGCACCGAGAATTACCATGATGTAGTCGCCTACAGCTGTGGCAGTGAAGGCATCAGTGATGCTATCGAACTTACCAGACTTGGTAATCTTTGGTAACTTAGTTTTATCACCGCACTCAATACAGTAAGCTACACCAGCCTTCGCATTCTCGATGTCGGTGATAGTTGTCAGTGTTGTTGTGTTGTCGGTGATCTGCCAGAACCCATTGTTACCATCCACCTTATCGGTGATAGTAGCAGCAAAGAGATTGATGAAGATTTGCTGCCACTCATAGTTGTTCTTGTCCATCTCATCCTTAGTGGCAAAGCGTCTACCAGTGAATGAAGCAGAGGTACCTTCCTTCCATACACTCCAAGCACGAACCTGCTCCATGCTTTCCTGCATCTTCACAGAGAGCATCTCACCTGGTACATACTCAAGGAACTGAATGTTACCAGGTTCGTGCAACATCATGAATGGAGTCTGACCGAGATAAGGCAACCAAATGATGCGCATTGTAGTGTCTGGCACCACACTCAATGCACCCATAGGTCCAGCGAAGTCTGTGTCCTTACCGTAGGTGGTACGGACATTCTTAATCCACCATGCCTGATGATTCTTATTCAAGTAAACTACATGGTTGTCAAGATCCATGTCCTCAGTAATTGAAGCACGAACATCTGCAATGAACTCCTGAACAGCAGGGAGGAAGGTAGCCTGTGTGTAGGTGCGGTATGTACTCTCATCGTGTGGCTTGATGTCATATTGATGAACATAACGCAACAAAGTATAGAGAACACCAGTAGCAGCATTGAGGAAGCTACCAGCAACACCTTTATCAGGTTTCACGTAGATACCACGCATACGGCGTTTGTTCTGCTCAACCTGTGCAGCACGGAGGGTATTGAGCAGCTGGTACTCTATCATAGTCCACTTAATGGGGTCAGAACCCTCCTTATTGAGATAGCCAATGTACTTTCTCTCGAGTTCTTTCATAGGACCCCATTCCATCTTGATCATGGCGTCATCTACATAACCCATGTGGTTCTCAATCTTCATACCACCCTTGAAAACTTCACCTGCCTGGTAAGCCTGTGAAACCTCATCGAAGAAGGCGTTGAAGACAAGTCCACGATCCTGATATCCGTAAGCGACTGGGAAGAACTGGGTAAGGTCACGTACTTGCAGAACACGTGCGATAAGTGCATCCTGACGAAGCACGACGAACTGATCTCCAAGACCAGCATTGTCTACTCCTTCGTAGTTGGTAGCATAAGTACCCTTTGCAAGCGCAGCTGCATCAAGCATCTTGTTCTGCTGAAGATACTGATAACGGTTCTTGAGCGACTTGGCGTAATTGCAAGCCTCCTTATAGAAAGCAACGCCATCTACCTGTTCATCAACTTCAGGAAGGGCTGCAGCTGCTCGTGGATTAGCAGCAATCTTATTCCAGCGACTCTTCATGGAGAAGAATGGATGCTCAACACCGAAGAGATAGTCTGTTGTGTTAGCGAAACCATTAACACTTAGAGGAACAGTATTAACTGTTTGCGCAGGAACATCAGGTGCAGGCTTAGAGCCTATAGCCTGAATGTCTGCACGCATACCCTTGATTCCTTCGAGGATACCTTCAAGAGTCGCATTACTCTGCTGTGCAGAAGGCTCTGTACCGTTATTATCAGCTGCTGCTGAAGGTTCTCCACCATTCAGAACAGCCTGAATAGTGTTCAGTGTCTTCTGAAATTCATCCGCCTGCTGAGCAGTCTGCTGGGCAGCTTGCTCGGATGCGATATCATCAGTAAGCGTACTCTGGTACTTTTTTTGATACTCTGCAACGAGTGAGTTAAACTCATCCTTTGTCAGGCTTTTGTCTTCGAATTTCTGCTTAAAGCCAAGAAGCTCGATGACACTCATTAATCGTTCTTTTAGATTCATAAATAACTAAAATTAAAATAAACACATTATATATTATAAATGGCAGTCTTTAGTTGCTTTGCTTCAGTATATTCACGTCCCATCGTTGATGCTTCAGCGATTGCTTCTACCATCGTCTTACTACCATCCGTAAGACCGAGTTCCACGGCTTGAGGAGTATAGAAGGTCTCACCACGTAAGACTGGAGCATCATCAGGAAGGTCTGCAAGTTTACTACGCTGTGAACGCACTTCTGATAAGAACTGAGCATTCATTGGGTCGAGGATGTCTTTCACAAATTGCTCATCCTTACCTTGACGAAGATCATCGAAGACTTTGTTCTTCAAGTCAGACTTAGTTGCTTTTCATTCTGTGTCATAGCGTATATACGCTGACCGTGGCATCCGATGTAATATCCAGCTGAGCAACACATCTGTTCATAGAATGTGAGGATAGGTTTCTCGCAGCTACGTAGAGTTTCGCTCAAGCGATCGAGAAACCACGCTTCACCACCTGGTGAGTTGATGTGAAGGAAGTGACAAGATATTTGCGGATTGGCTTCCGCTGCGAGAAGGTCTGATTGAAGTTGCTTGCTTGAGAAGTAGTAATACGAATCAGACATAACAGTACCGAATACACGATGATAAGCAATACTGTTATCAGGCAGCTGATCATCACTGAACTCATCAGTAAGTGTAATAGGAGCGGTGTTTTCTTGATTCGTTACCTTCTGAATATCCAAGAGAGCAAGATGTGACTCAAGTTGATACCAACTATGGGTGTCAAGGTAAGCAAGCATTTCATCTTTCGTCATACCGAACGATGATTTTATCTCAGGTTTATCAGGTGCTTTACCACTAAGCGGAAAGGCCGTTAACATGGCCTGTCGAAATCCGTCAATGGTAATGAATAGAGGCTTTCCTGAGACAAGTAGAGACTGTAATTCTTTCATCAAAACTATTTTTGATGCGAATTTACTATATAATAAGGTGTAGACAAAAGACCTACAGAAGGGGGTCTGTGAGCATTTTACACTTGATTATGAGGTTTGCGGAGTTCAAATTTGAAGAAATCTGAACTCGTGCAGGAATATCTGATGTACCGATACGATGAGTTTTCCTATCAGATGTTTTGATTGTAACAATAGCACTCCTCTCTATTGCGAAGATCCTGCGAGTTTCTTCGTCGGGTAAGTCTATTACTATGGTTTTATCGCAGTTCCAATAATTACCAGCTTCATTGTCAGTAAGTTGTGGTATATATGAAAATGTATCTGCAATGAAATCATACACTTTCTTCAGTTCATCTCTGACTTGATTTACGAGGGTAACTTGTACGGTGTTTAAAAATTCTAACATATTATATAACTTTTGAGTGACAAAAACTATAATTGTGTATGTATTAAAAGATGTTAAGACTACACAACTTTTTGATACTTACGAACCTTCTTAGGTCTTAGGCGATTTCGGAAGCGGTAGTAATTCTTCAAGAGAGCATCCGAAGATATAGACTTCAATTGATAGCTATGAATGAAGTCATAGATAACATCGAGGTTCCTACGCTGACGTCCGAATTCTTCATTCTCCAACAGCACACGGTGGAGCTCGAAGTTGAACATTCGTCGTATCTGGGCTTCTATCTCCTTAGCAGCTGCTGGAGAGAGATAGTTATAGTAAGCAGGATTTTTCCAAGGACTGGATATGACTCCAGCCCTGCGAGAAGGTAGGTGGATGCGAAGGTTTCCATCAATGACATCAGGTTGATTAATGCGCTGCTTGGACATATTCTCCCACACACAGAAATATAAGTCAGTAGTGTTAGGAATCTTTACTCCACCTGTCGTAGCATCCTTCCTGTATTTTGCGCAGATATACTCTGCGAGATACTGTTCAATTTGAATTGTGACAACTCGTTTCATTGCCCATTTTTTTTGCTCCATATCTTTTTTCGGTTTTTAGCATCCTACCGTCCTACATTCCTACAAATTTAGACTTAATTAACGCAAAGTTACAGATTATCAATAAGATAACAAAATATTATCACTCAAAAGTTTTATTATTTCACCCTATTTTGTCGTCCTACAATCCTATAAAAACACATATTTTGTAGGACGACGAATCCAAAATAGAGAAAAACACGAAAAATCCTATTTCCTACAACGTCCTACAAATAAATCATTAAATCATATTTTCTATAATAATAATATAACTATTTGATTTATAGATATATATGTATATTATAAGTTTGAAAAGAAAAACAATTTGTAGGATTGTAGGATTGTAGGACGGTGTTTTTCTGAAATTTTATTTTCAAAAGTCATGTTTTCGAGGTTTCTTCCGAAAATTGGGGGTGTGGGGGATTTTTCGTCAGCTTTAGCCGTTTAAAATGTAAGAAAGAATGTGAATTAGATAGATAGAAAAAGAGCCGTGCCTATTCATCCGAACTGGCACGGCTCCAAGAGATAAGAATGATACCTTCATAAAAAAGGTTCTACACTTTCGCCTGACGGCTCAAAAGGCAAGTCTTGCGAAAGCGGTTTTTTCAGTGGTTCTTCAGTTGTGTTAGTTACCTTGGTCTCGACAGACTTGCTGTTGTTGTTAGCGTCTTCAGAAAAGTCTCTCCTGAAGTCTATATTATAGGACTCAACAAATTTGTCGTAATCTATAATGATAGCACTTGTAGAAGTGCTCTTTTGCTTTCGTAGCTTAACCATGCTTCCATCACGAAGGTCTGCATCGTCTACAGTTTCCTCCCATGTGAACCGTCTTGAAGAGACAGTTCCAATATAAGAGGAGTGACTGCGCAGGTTCTGCTCTATAGTAGAGAGTGTACTGTTCTCATTGTTATATCCGCTTCTATCGAATATGCTGAACACCGCACTCAAGCGAAGGAACATGACATTCGTACCTGCTTCGAAGGTGAAGGTCTTAGAGTCACCACGGGAGTCTTTGCCCGTAACCTTCTTGGGCTGCTCGATGAGAAACTCACGACCCTCAAGGATATTCCTTGTATCAATCATGTTGTTCATTGCAGTGAAGAACATTGCGAGCTTATCCGTGCTGCGAATGAGTGATAACTGGAATTGTACCTTTTCTTGAACAATCTTGAAGAACTCATCGTAGGTAAACGGTAGACGAAGGTTAGAGTATCGCTCTATCAGTTTGACAGTTCCCAAGAAGAGGGATGCTGTCTTCATCAAGCGGTCCATCTCACCAGAGTTGATGAGGTCTTGCTTTAGTTCGTTATACGCTTCTTGCTTAAGGCTTCTGAAATGATCCATAAACATAGGACGAAGTTCCAGGATTTGAAGGAGTACGTTTGAAAGACCTATCTTATTTGGATCTTCAATAGTCTTTAGTTCCTCGAAGAGGCGCACTTCTTCTGGTGTGCGATTTCGAGGCTTTGGCACCTCGCAGACAATCACACGGCTCATAAGTGCGTTATCATCACGCTGTGGTGTCTCTTGACCGCAGATGATTACAGGGGCAAACACCTTATCGTTTTCAATCTCTCGTCCAGAGGTACCTTTCCTCTTTTGCTTACCGTCACCGTCATATACTATACCTTTCAGAGCTTGGAACTTTGTATCGCTTATATCCTTGTTGTTGTATTCGTCAAGCACAACGGGGACATCTTTAAATGTACCCATAATGGTAGACATCGCAGCATCGGTACCAGTGTTAAGGTTGAAGATAGGTATATTAGGAGAAATGAACAGCGAGCGAATTGATATCGCTATCTGTGTCTTACCTGATGACATTGGACCCATGAAAAATGGAGCAGTAAAGAGTCTATCGATGCAGTGAATGTTGCTTCTGAAGGCACACATTATAGCAAAAACCAAAGCCCACTTACCATTGTCGTTAATCTTATATACCTGGTCCATTAACGACGCCCACTTTTCGAAGCTAACCTTTTTCTCGGCAGGCACCTCCTTGTATACGAGCTGACTTATAAGTTCGTACTTATCTGATTGCTTACCACTACCTGCATAGATAGTTGAAAAAGCAGGAAGGTAGTAATTGTTCTTATTATGTGTAACCACACCCAGCTCGTTTACAGGATCGAACACCCACTGTCCGTCGACATTATGAAAAATACCATTGGCAAAGGCAAAGAACTGTTCATCTGTCTTTCGACTCATACCTTCGCTCTGCTGATTACCGTAGGTTTTCACTTCCGAACACATTACGAAGTGGCGACTCATATATGTTTTGATTGCCTTCCATTGCCACTCTTCACCATTGAAGTTCACGGCTTCGTAGTTGATTAACACCTCCTCGATAGAGGACATCTTCAGCATCGCTTTAGAAGGTATTTCTATATATATAGGTGTCTCGTAATATCTACGATTGATGCGCAGCACACGCTTATTTTGTTCGAAATCATCAGAGAAGATATGGAGCAAAGGTGTCATGAAAAAGTCCGCAACTTGTGTCATACCATTACCATTCTTGTTGCGGAACATGTAGCACACTGGTTCGCTCTTCTTGTTGAGTCGTGGGTAATAGCCACTCTCTTTCCACATCCTCTTGTACTCTTCGTTCTCTTGTACATAGTCTGGAGGCTCGTTTACATCGAATTCTTCGTCATCGAGGTTATCTGCTTGCATACTCACCTTCATTGCAGACTTACGCTTGAGAGCGAATGGTTTTCTTATTTCGTCAAACTGACCCTTGGTTAGCTTGAGTAAAGAACAGTAGTGATTTCTGTTTATAGTTATAACAGTATCGTCAGCGTAAGATGTTAGTTCGATACAACGTGATACAAGAGGAACTCGATCTCCATTGAAGTTTTCAAAGAACTTACCGTGCAACGCTATATAATAGTCAAGGAACGAACCAGTACTATCGCTGAAGGTCATCTCTATCTTGATACCTGCACGATACATCTCCGCAAGTGTATGCAGGTAATTGTTTTCGTCGCCATCATCAGTAATATCACAACCAGTCTCAGAGGATACAAAATAGCAGTAGACACGTCGTAATTCTTGAATATCATTCGTTGATGGGCGTCCAGATACATATATGATAGGTTCTTCTCCATACCCATCGAGGAAATCCTGCATAACAGAAGTGATAATTGCAGGACGGTCACTTTCAAGGTTTTCTTTCAACGCATCGACGCCGAAGATGCCAGTCTGTGTATTTGTTTTTGAGATAGTCTCCTTTAATTGGGTACGAATGCTTCGCACCTTACTATCGATGAGTCCGATTTTGCTTCGAAAATCTTCTGCAATTGATTTGATATATTCCAAGCGAAGAACAGAGTCTTGTACACACGCTACGAGGGTGCAGATGGAGTTCAAGCAGTCTGCGACAACGGTTTCATCCTTACAGCCTCGTGGAAGGAGCATGCGCTTGAATGCCTTTGGGAAAGGCTCTGTTAGCTCCTTCAGCTTTTTACTTGTGAGGCTGCCATTTGCTTTAGCGAACTCGTCTGGGTCCATGCCTTTCTCGAGGCGGATACAACGCACTTTTGCTCCAGCTTTCAAAAGCAGTTCACAGTTTTTTAACGAAGCCTTGATACCTGCAGGGTCTGCGTCGTAGATCATGATGATATCATCTGTGAAGCGTAGCAGTAGCTTCACTTGATCATCAGTGAAGGCCGTACCGCTTCCACCTACAACATTCTCGACACCTACCTTATGCAGAGACATTACGTCAAACTGACCTTCGACAAGATAGGCGAAGCCTGTCTTTCCTATACTCTTGCGTGCCTGGTATAATCCGAAGATGTGCTTACCTTTCGTGAATAGAGGCGTTTCGCCTGTGTTTACATACTTACCAGTCTTATCGTTTGGAGTCACGATTCGACCTGAGAATCCTATGATATGACCTTGCATGTCGTAGAAAGGAAACATTAAGCGGTCACGGAACCTGTCGTATAAGCGACCTTCGCTATTCCCAAGGACATCAACCTCTTGTAATAGTTCTTGTGAGTAACCTCCATTTGACAGCTCAGCAAGAGCAAGGTTACCCATAGGGGCATAACCGACACCGAAGTCAGTCAACGCTTTGTCTGAAAGGCTATATCCACGTGATGCGAGGAAGCTCTCCGCTTGCCCGAGGTTTTTTTGAAAGAACTTAGCAGCAGCGTCAATAGCAATGCGCTGCGCCTCCATTCTCTTATAAGCTGCTTCTTCCTCTGGAGATAGTTCCTTGGTAGGGAACTCGATGCCTGCTTGATTCGCACACCATCGGAGTGCTTCCATGAAGCTAATGTTCAAATGATTCTGAACAAAGGAGATGACATCTCCACTCGCTCCACATACGAAGCAGTGATAAGTCTGCCTTGATGGGCTGGCCACCATTGATGGAGAGTGATCGTCATGAAAGGGGCATACGCCCTTATAATTCGCACCTGTCTTGTGCAAGTGGGTAAAAGTTTCTATTACATTTACAATATTCAGAGATGATTTTACCTTTTCAATAAAATTCTTATCTATCATATTTCTTATCCCTTATTTTCTTCGAATAGATTTAATTGACGCGAGTCGAACGCCTCCTGGATGGTGACGCCTAAATAATCTGCCACTGCAGCATATTCCTTGCCAGTTATAGGCTTTCGTCCATAGTATAAGTCCCACCAGCGACGCTGATTAATTCCTGTTTCTTTATAAAAGGCCCTTGTGGGAGTAAAGTCTTCAGGGTGGCGGAATTTTATCTTCAACATCTCCATAAGGATATTGCGTTTGACTTGTAACCCAACCGTAAGGCGGTTTCTCAAAACAAAGAGGCGAACCGACATAGCACTTCTGTTTAATGCTCTTCCCATCTGTTCAAATGACAGTTTACCAAGATTGTTCTTGACAAAGGTAGCATCTTCTTCTGTCCACCGTTTATTAGCAGCTTTCATAATTTTACGACTTTTAGTTTGAATATTTCTTCGAAAGATTAATTTATTAATTTAATCTTATACCTATCATAAAAAAGCTCAACAGCCCAATTGGGTATGTCTGATTTGAATATCACAGAATTATCACTTTTATGATCTTCCATGTAATTTTCAAGTTTAGCCACATATTTTTTTATTAACTCGCAAAAATCAGCATCGGGAATTTCTCCCCCTTGCAGTCTGAATTTTTCTTTTATATATTGTAAATCCGAAAGGAAAGACTTGTTATAAACAAGAGATTCGTTATTACCATGTACGTATACAACTGCAAGAATTCTCGCACATGTATCCATACTTATTGCTGGGATATTCGCCGACATGCACGTTTTATTCCATAAGTCTCTTAACGTTTCCATTTTTTCACCTTTAATTGTCCGTGTTTCCTATACAATGCGTTGTACTCGCTATCACACAAAATAGTATCATAAATTTGCTCGTACGTAAAGTTAGGCATCGCATCCGTTATTTGCGGAATCGTTAAGTCCGCCTTAATAAGAGAAACAACCTTATCTCTATCTAATTCAACAATAGCATAATCACCATCCTTATAAGTAGGAACTCTTTTACGTCCTCGTTCTTTATCTTCAGATTTTGCCCAATCTGACTTATATTTCCACATCTTAGAATATCCCCACCGTTGGATAAGCCGTGAGACGGTATTCCTATCACATCCAATAACAGCAGCTATCTGACGTGGACTCATCTGCCATTCAACCATCTGCTTTAGCTTGTCTTTCCACGCTCCAAACTTCTGCGCTTCCTCAGAATTACATCGCCCGATAGGACGACCAAGCAACACACCCATCTTCATTCTGAGACGCAATCCCTCCTTAGTTCTCTGTCTAATCATCTGTCTTTCTATCTCAGCAGACAAACCAAAAGCAAAGGCGAGGACCTTGCTACTTATATCATCGCCAAGGACAAACTTATCTTTTACTGTATATATAACACATTCTTTCTCCATACAAAAGTGAAGAATATCCATTACCATATATAGATCACGTCCAAGTCGAGAAATCTCAGAACAAACAATTTTATCGCCTTTTTGGACCAGCTTAAGAAGTGGTCCTAAATTTCTCTTATCAGGGTCTTTGCCACCACTAACACCCTCATCAGTAATAAATTTATCTATAACCCATCCGTTTTTTATACAAAATGACTCAACCCCTTGTTTCTGAGAATTTACATCTTGTTCATCAGAAGATACTCTTAAATATCCGTATATCATATTTATATATATATTAAATCAAACCATTTCTGGAAGGTTTTTCCCTTGCAAACATATAGCTATATACTCACTATCAAACCGCATAATCATTATATTATCTGTGGGATGGATATGTCCAAATTGATTTTGAGCATATACTTTAAGGGCTTCGTATAATAGTCGAAGTTCTCGTTCTGACAGATCTTGGATAGAGAAGTTACCCCAGTTATCTTTATCTATAAACATAATTTTCTTAGATTTTATAGTATTCCAGACTGATTACTTTTTGCATTCTTATCATAGTCGGTCAAATTTAAGGTCATAAAAACTATTCCTCTCCAGAGATTTACCTAATACTCCTACTAATTCACCATTATCTTTACTTTCTCTTCTTTCAAACGTAGTAGAGAAAGCTTTTCCCTTCTCATTCCAAATAATACCTTCGTTCTCAAGGTGACCAGTTACTTGACGAACATTAGAATGACGTAACTTCATCTCGTCGATAACTATACCTAAGTTTAATGCGTCAATTGCTTTTTCAAAGTCTTTTGTTCTCATAAGATTGTTTTATTTGTTTTACATTCTTTTTCTACCGAATACTGAACATACTTCTTAAGTAAGTTACAGTAGACTCCATTTATGCACATGCGATGAGACTCGCAATATAGACACTCTTTATGCATCGGGCCAAAGATCTCGTTCGGGCATATTAAGATAGTCTGAGATTACCTTCCTCTTCAATGGATCTGGATTAAAGTCGCCTCTCATCCACCTGTACACTGTACTTTCACTAACCCTGCATAGTTTTGTTAATTCTGAAATCATTTCATTCCGCTGATTAGGAAGAGATGTCATGTAGTCTTTAAATTTCATTCTATTATTTTTTAATTAATTTCATTGCATCCTCAATATATTTTTTCTATTTTCGTGACGCGTAAATATTTTCGTAACGCAAAGTTCTAACAATTATTTGAAATAAACAAATAAATGAGAGATTATTTCTCTCATTTCTTAAAAATAACAAAATGGAAGAAGAAACTATTACTACTCGTATCGTTCAGTTAATGAACAAAGAAGGGCACTCTGTCAACACGTTTGCACGGAAGTTAAATATTCCTTGGACTTCTGCTAACAATATTGTGTCAGGTCGAAATTTGCCTAACTATGAAACGATAGTTAAAATTTTAACCAGTTTTGAGAATATTGATGCTAACTGGTTGATAATGGGGCTGAAGAAAGAAGATGGGACAGATACAGATAAGCTGTATTCTGTTATTTCTATGCAGCAAAAAACCATAGAAAACCAGCAGAGAACGATTGATCGTCTTACTGCAAAGCTCGTTGAGAATGTGCCAGAAGATCCTGCTAAAAAAGTAGTCAATATTGTCTAATTAGGATGTATTCAATAATAACAATTGAGTGATTTTACGGTATATATAGACAAATAAATGGGTAAAGATTTCTCTCAAATATTTGATTTACAAGGAAGTGCAAAAATCATCTTGTCGGCGAAAACTCGGTGAAATTTAACCAAAAATATAAAAGAGCCCTATTGGATATCAGTTAGTTAGAAAAATGAAATGAGCATCTGAAATCTGGTCATCCCGACGAAGAAATAAGAAGCTAAATAGAGAGTTTTGCCCTTTGTTTAGCTTCTTTCTTTTATGTTTAGTTTCAGGTCATACACACTTGTATTGTCTAATAGTATGTTCGTTTTCTTTTCTTTGTAGTCGTTTTGGAAGTCTTCATGCCAATTTCTCTATAGGAAGTGATGTCCTCATTGATTGGAGGAATAGGTTATTTCAGATATAGAGGAGCGTGTCAGGAACGATTCCTTGGGTATGAATGCAATATTCGTGTTTAAGATTGATAGATGTTGGAACTATCTTTACAAATAAAATTGAAGATAGATGGCTGTTTTGAAGAGTTTGGATAAAAATTGGCTTTGTAACCATCAGATAATCAATAGGTTGCAAAGGGGCTTGTAAAAGATGCCCTTTTGCGTTGTAAAAGACGCCCTTTTGATGTGCAAAAGACGCCCTTTTACATGGTAAAAGATGCCCTTTTACAATGCAAAAGAGCCCCTTTTGTTTTACGGATATGATTTTATTTTACATAAAGTCTATGTCAAGTTAAAAGTACGGGGAGTCAGAACAAGTTCTAACTCCCCATGTAAACTTAAATATCGAGATATAAACTCCCTGTTATAAATTGATGTTTACGCCTGTAACAATCCATGCTCCTGGTTGTGGAACATTACCATAATCAAC
>QWBZ01000249.1_pt1 | contig 44647 bp, 39 predicted proteins | sample 1972441 | NCBI WGS metagenome assembly QWBZ01 (sample SAMN09866721, study PRJNA288562) | Human oral metagenome isolate term6_saliva, whole genome shotgun sequencing... | isolation source: mouth | host: Homo sapiens | place: USA: California
GTCTTCCAATCGGAACACTTTTCCCGTCTCAAAATTTGAAATTTTATTTTTAATACTTTTGCTTGTCATACAAATTGTTCCTTTTGCAAAGGTATATATTTTGTTGTGTAAATGCAAGTATTTACACAACAAAACAACAAGAATTTAGTATAAGGAGACTTACCAACCATCTCGCTTCCGTACCATTTCATCTATTTCTTCCCGAAGAAAAAGCAATCGACCATTAGCTTTGAGGTAAGGAATTTTCCCTGCCCAAACCCAGTTATAGATAGTTTTTTGCTCAACTTTCAAGATTCTAGAAACATCTATGATGTCCAGATATTCCGGTTTCAAAGGTGGACGGACAGTTGTATTGATGGATTGCTCTTGCAGGACAAGTAGCTGGTCGAGTTTGTTCTCGACAGTTCTTAGTTTATCAAACAATTGTTTGCACCAATCTGTTTCTGAAATATCGTTTAAGTACGGCATAATTCTCCTTTCTGATAGTTACCATTAGCATCTTGTGCCAAAATATTTTGTTCTCTCATATAGGCGATGTACTTCTTTGCTGTTCTATCCTTAATTACCATTTCTCGCATCAGAACGTCACAAAGTTCTTGATAAGTGAGTTTGAAAGAATGTCGGAAGGCTTCTTTAACGACGGCAATAAGTTCATCGGTCTTGCGCTTTTCCTTATCTTCCTTCGACTTCTCGCCACGATAGACGTGCATGTCTTCAGTTTTATCCCAACCGAAGAGCATCATTGGAACATCCAATGGGCTTCCGTCACGGACTTTCAATGCCTTTACGACTGAATATTCAGGATTCTCGTCTTTTTCTATGGAGAGAATGCCTGCTGCCTTGCGTTGAAGTTCTGAACCAATATGCCCACGTAGCTTTATACCATTAGGCACAAAATGAAGCACACAGATGATGCAAGTATTGTATATTCCTGCCAATCGGTAGAGTTCATCAACAATGGCAATACTTTCCGTTTCATCGTTGGCAGATCGTATCAAGTCAGCAATACCGTCAATTACCACCAGATGGATGCCACCATGCTTGTGATGGAATAAGTCCATACTTTCACGAATGATTTTCAGCCTGTCCTTACGTGAGAGAGGAGCAAGGTATAAAGAGTGATAAAACTTTGGAACATGTGTCAAGGACGCCCTAATTAAAGTTTTACCCAAATTCTTATGTAACTGTGCTTCTGATTGTTTCGTATCATAATGTAAGACAGCTAAACTTTTAGGATTGGCTATAACATCCAACCCTAAGGTCTTTTCTGCAGGTAGCGGCCTTGTTCCTAATGTACCTGCAAGAATGGCACCAATATAGTTACTTTTCCCAGTCCCTTCACCACCTGTGATACAAAATAAGTTATCCTGTGTTCCGAGTGGAACACCATTGACAGCCACAACCGATTTAGATGCATCAGGTGGATTTTCATAGTCTATTTCGCACGATTGCAACATCATTATAGTTTGGATATATATATCTGCCAACTTCTTTGTCAATAAAGATGTGAGCTCCTCTTCCGTCCGTCCTAAAGCAAAGAAATCGGAAATATCCTTTTCTGTCTTAATACCTTGAAGTGGCAATGTTAAGTTAATAACATTATATTGCTCTAAGAGTTTTGCCTGATGTCGTGCTTCACGTAAGCCAGTATCATCAGTATCATAGAGTAGTACAATATGTCGGAAACGTAATTGTAGACTTTCGATGATACTTTCCGGAATAGATGCTGTCTCACTATTGAAGCAAATAGCATTGAAATGGTGAGAAGAAAGTGATAGTACGTCTTTTTCTCTTCCTGTAATAAATAAGACATCGCCCTTATTTGGTAGCTGCTCGAATCCGAAGATATAATCCTTCAGTTTCTCTCCTCCGTAGAGAAATCGTAATTTACTTTGTGGACGATACAGCTTTACAAAGTCTCCCATCACATAACAGAATATCGGTTCTTCTATAGTAGAAGTCAAACTATAAGTTTTTCCCTGATTATTTGTTGTTTCATAACGAACCAGAGACTTAACGTGATACTGCTGTAATATCTTATCCGTTATTCCATAATGCAACCAAAAGGATAACTCCTCTGACTTAAAGGGTTGTTCGTATAGTCTGAAAACTCTTTTTCTTTCTGTCACGTTTGTTGTAACACTCTTTGTCAAGGGTGAAACAACGCAATTTTTTTTATCTGTGTACACATTTCTTTTCGGTGAACCCTTAAACTTTATTGTGATATTCAAATTAAGGTCTTCGATGATAGTTGCTAGTACCTTTTTGAAATCTGTACGGACATCAAGTCCTAGCATACTTGCAGCAAACCAAAAACAATCACCAGAAAAAGCCTCATTACCAAAATCTTTCATACGATAACTTTGGGATTTTGCATCAAGGTAAATGTTGCATGAAGCACGTTTATCCTCATATAGAGGATTCCTGAAATTACGCTTTGGAGTAAACTCAATTGGCATATAGTAACAGAAGACTTCCAATCCTCGATTGGTCTTCTACAGTATCTCTTCCTTTAAATTCATAATTCTTCAAATAAAGTGTTACCATTCTCACCCATATAGCCTTTTAATACGCCGTCTTTGTACGCATTTAATCTCTGTAGGGCTTCTAACCTCCGGAATCCCTTGAATGTTGCACGTCCACTTTTTATGGATATATACAGCCCTTTAAAAGGATAGACAATATGATTGCTTGATACATACCGATAAGGGATAGAGTTGGATTCTCTCCATCTAGCAAGTGATGCTTTCGAAATTCCAAGCAAATGCAGAACATCAGAAGTATTTAATTCTATTTTTTCTTCCAAGATGAAATAGTCATGCTTGAGTTCCTTGATAAAACACGAAATCTGCTTAAGTTCTTCACGAAGCATCTGAAGCTCATGCAGCAAAGAATACATTTCACAGTTTTCCATTTTCATTGAGTAGTTTACGGCAAAGTTCTTCTATTGCAGATAAAAATGGTTTCATCAAATGGTCTCGATCTTGTTTTGATAGATGACTTATGAAGAGTTTCATAAATTCTTCTATTTGTATTTTCTCATCCAACTTGAGTTCTCGAAATAATGTTACCAATTCTCTCTGCTCTATAGTTTCATATCGATTTTTAAAATGAACTTTAGGTGCTGTCAATGAATCTATGATTCCACAAGGGAGGTGAATAATAAGAACATCTTTACCTAGACCTGCTGCACATTTTTGATAAGTACTTATTCTTATGTCATTTCCCATTTTGCATGCTTTAAGGAAATTTGAGTACTCAATACCGCTTGTATATGCAGCTTCTTTTAGGTTGGTACAAGATAAAGCTAAAATTTCAAGCGTAGGACCTACAATGTATAGGTGCCCCTTTTGTTCCGATTTGTAATGTGTTGTAGTCATAATTCTTCGATTTGTAATTTATATGACTGCAAAGTTCTGACTGCGAGAACCTACTTATGGAATATTAAAATACCATTGTATGGTGTTATAATACCAATTTATACGATACGAATTATTGAATATAAACAGACAACAGGGACTTCAGTGCATGGTGCAAGCTATATCTATATATAGACTTGCACCATGCACTGAAATATTGTAGCCACAATCTTTCTAAAATATTTTTAATCAAACATTTGGAAGATGTATCATCTTTTTGTAACTTTGAACCCGAAAACAAGAAGTACATGCGACTTCTATACGTGCTCTCAAGAATATCTGAAATGGCTACAGATTGGCTACAGTAAAAATTGAGATTAGGCTAAATTTCTGATTATCAAGGGTCAAAATAGGTAAGTTCATTTACCACCAGCTCCACTAAAAGCATGCTCAATGTGAGTTGATGAGCTTTTAATTATATTGGAAAATCGTTGTAACTTTAATGTGTTACAGCGATTTTCCGTTTTTGTTTAGATAGGAAATAGTATAACTTTCATGGTTTGAAAGAGGGAGGTTGCTAAGATTTTTCTATCCTTTTAGAATTGAAAAGAGGACGCATGAAACTTATCGTCTCACGCGTCCTCTTATGAATTAGCGTTTATTTTCAAGTGTTCAGGGCTATGCCCACAGCTTGTTTCTATTTGAAAATCTTGATTTCACTCAGCGAACCCAAGTAATCTTGTACGTTAAACTCAAGCTTCAAATAACGCACCTTGACGTTCTTTGTTGCGTTGATATTATTCCATGTCTGTTCTTGGAAATTGATTTCTTCAGACAATGGCAACCACTTTTTACCATCTGTACTACCAAATATCTTAACAGATTTCGTGTAATATTCGAATCCGGTAAGGATATACATACCAATCTTTAAGCCTTTTATGGTTGTGGCATGTTTCAAATCAATAGACAAGGTGGTTGTTCCTTCAGGCATATAGCCATATTGATTGGTTACGCCATCAGTGAGATTATCAATCGAACCATATTGCAATGGATTTGAAAGTGACAGGGTGAAGTCTTCACTTGGAATCTCTGTACCAGATGGACTGGTTGAAGAATGAGCGAAAGCAATGTCTGCCATCGCTCTTGAAGATTGAATTGTCGCGTTCCAGTCCTACCTTGCAGTCTTGATCGATTGCTTTCTCTATGGCAAAATCCACATAGAGAGTGTTGGTTGAGGAATAAGTATTGCCAGATGAAGCCATCTTTACCGAAGCTCCATCACCTTCTAAGGCTACTATCCACTGCTCTTTTGGGTTGATGAGGATGTAGGCATAGTCTTGATGAGTGCCTGTTGGGCTTTTTAACTCATCGTTTGTAGGTGTGATGCGTACTGGAACTACTGTGGGACTATCCATCTTCTTGAGACCATTCACAGTGATAGGAATGTTGAGTTGAGTCAACTCTTTGCTAATTTCAAAGATTCCTTTATTAGGGAGTGTCACCTGATCAGCTGTGGCTACCTTGTAATCCTTATAGGTAGTAGTCAACAACGGAGCATCGGCAGCGAAGGCAACCTGTACAGTTGTGGCATTCTTTAGATTGCGGCTGATGTTTGCTGTGAATGTAAATGTGTGGCTATCTTGGCCCATAGAGATACCAGCCGCAAAATCGTTATCATACTTCTGCGTAGTAGAAGCGAAGCTAACGAGGTTGTTGCGTGGGTCTGAACCATGGAAATAACCTGCTATATCGTATTCACCATCGTAGTTATAGTCGTGACTACAGCCCGTGAAGGCTGTAGCTGCGAGTGCTAATGCGATAATATATATGTTATTTTTCATATTATTTCGTTTAATAATGAGCTTATTCCGGGAACTTTTCATCATTCCAATTGATTAGGTTTTGGTTATATTCAGTATCGTTAGTACCAGCTACATAAACCTTGATAGGGTAGTGGTTTTTCGATACATCCTTAACACCAACCTTTTTGTTCAATGGAGCATAGAACAAGAGATTAGGGTTATCGGGAGTCTCTATGTATAAGTTGTCCATTACTTGGAAGGCAGAAAGCGCTTTGTCGTAAAGGCGAATCTCACGTACATAGCCTTCAAACGCACCCCAACTCATATTTAACTTGGTGAAAGTCTCAACCTTTGGCACGTCAAACTCATTGTCTAAGACGCCATTAATATAGCACTTTACGTGCTGACGGTTGTATACCCATGCGATGTAATACCATTTTCCTGGTTGCAATTTAGTCTTGGCGAAGGCCTTAGGGTCATCAGTTTCACCCACCTTCATTTGCAAAGCACCATCTGCAGTGACGCGAGAGTAGAAGTCAGGTGATAGTACAGCCTGGTTGTCTTTATTGCGATCAAGTTTAATTGCGTATGACATTGTCCATTCTTTCAAGCCCGTGTATGGTGTTGGGAAGGTTGTTTTAAGATAGAATCCTTGCTGACGCATTGAAGTAGTATAAAGTACTCGGTCGATGGCGAATATCTTTGTTGCACTTGAACTCAATAGGCGCACACCCTCAGTAGATACTAACTTCACGGGGATTGCATATTTTGTAGAGGCATCAAGATCGCTTCCGAGGGGCTTAACATTGATGTCTATCGCACCGTTTGCTACGTTACCAGCGCCAATCGTAAGCGTTTCGGCAGACAGGCTGTAATATTTTGCCGGCAGGAGTTTATAGTTTGTGCCATTGGCAGCATTGTAATCAGCGAGTGCTTGCTCATCGATTGCAAACTTTAATACAGCTTCATTGCTTAGTTTATTAGCCACACGAGCAGTGAAAGAGCCTTTGCCGCCATTGCCATCTACTGTAAGTTTACTTAGTGGAGTGACATCAGCTCCTTCAATATATGCGGCATTAGGTAACTTATTCTCATCGCCTACATTGTCATAATCGACATTAGAGCACGACCAAGTAAGGCATGCTATTGAAGCGATTCCGAAGATCTTAAATATATGTTTCATGTTGTTTGTGTTTTATTATTTTACAGCTGGGTTCATCAACTGAATGCCTTTACGCAGGTATTTATATACAGGATTGGCTGCATAATCCTTCTCCATGTGGTAGCTTCCGATACCTCCCTTACGTCCTTTCAAAGGTTGCCATGTAGCCATTCCAAGGTAAGAAGGAACAGATTGACCATCACGTGTTGTGAAAGTAACGCCACCTGTACCTGAATGGGCTTCGAAATTCTCAGTTACAATAAGCTTTTTGGCAATCTCTTCTTCTGTTTGTTTAGAAGAGAATTGAAGTACAAGTTGAGAGAAACGATTATCTAAGTCTGCATAAGAACTGCAGTCGTAGGCCTGAAGAATATAGTAGTTGAAATATAAAGCCATATCAGCAGAGAACCAATAAGGCTCACCATCAACGACGAGAAGTTTCTTGCGACCTTCTTCTGTCTCAGCTTTCGGACCTATACGCTTACCCATTGTGCGGATAAAGAGATTCATACGGTCATTCTTCCACATTTCTTTATTCGTGCGGAAAGGCTGAGGGATGTTTGGCTCTGCATCGAGATCGAAGCCATCTAAGTTATATTTGTAGATGGTATCACAAATGGCATTAGCATACTTTACAATGGAAGCATTGATCTTTTGCTCATCACCATCAACCCAACCCCAATACTTTTTGTTATAGGTTTCCCAAGACTCACCAGCTTTTTTCGATGATTCTGGTTGAGCAGGAGTAACACCTTTACCAATATCAAAAAGCAAAGCGCAAGCCAAAGCGCGTATGCCTTTCTCCTCTTTTGCACGTTTCAAGTCTGCTTGTTGGGCTGCAGTCAGGTTTGAAAAGCCATCCCACAACGAGACAAAGTCTGTGCTGTCAGGCAGATTGTAGAGGCAACGTGATGCCGGACTCTCACCATTCCAGCCACCAAACCACCCGAAGGTGACTTGATGATCGGTATTCTTATATGCGCGAAGGTTGATTAAATAGTCTTTATACGCACGTGATTGAGCACTATCTGCATTAGCCAATAGCTTATCAATATTCTTGTTTTCTACCTCAGTCCAGTCGCTACAACTTGTTGCAGTGAACAATAATGCGAGACAACCGAAAATAAAATATTTCTTCATTTGAATTTCCTTTTAGGTTACTTAATCTTTTTATCCCACCAAACACGTGTAGCACCGTTGTCTGCACCATTGAGTAATTGAACGGCTTTCTTTACGTTCTCCAAGTTCTTTACATACTCATCGTTAGAATATGGAATACGTGTTGGACGAAGATTACCATCAACATCACAATCGGTTGCTGTCAATACAGCTGGGAAAATGTGAGGATAGCCTGTACGACGATACTCAGACCATGCTTCTTGTCCATCAGGATAGATGGCTAAGTATTTCTGAGTGATGATACGTTCAAGGTTGCGTTCGAAGTTGCTTGCACCTGTTTCCCACTTGATAGTGATAGTAGACGTAGCAGGAGTATCGTATTCTGGGTGCAGCGCATCAACGAAATTAGCAGGTACATTTGTGCTATTTGCAATGTATGTTGCTGCTTGTGAAGCGCTCAAATCATTTTCTTCAAACGAAGTTGTGATTCCTTTCTCATAATAAGACTGAGCTGTTCCACCTCCCATATTCCATCCGCGAAGAGCACCTTCAGCACGAAGGAAGTAGACTTCTGAAGCCTTCATAATATAAATAGGTGTTGCATCTTCTACATTTAAGGATGAAGATTTCTCCTTACTCAAGTAATCATCTATACTTGGGATATTCGTTCGGACCGCATAATAGTCTTCAATGCCATTATTCTTTGCCTTTACAAAGTAGCTGGCAATACGTGGATCATTATATCCTTTGAGGTAAGATGAGATCTCGGCACCCATGCGAACATCGTTATAACTGCCATTGATAATTACCAAAGGATTACGGAGTGAGACGCCAGCGCCCTTAGATAATTTTGCAGCTTCTTTTGTATTTTCAATCACACCATAAGGATTTGTGAGGGCTTTTTCTGCATATTGCTTGGCCAATGTGGGGTTAGCATAGACTATACGCATCGCTAAACGCAGCATCAAAGAGTTCGCAAACTTACACCATTTAGTGTAGTTGCCTTCATAAATGATGTCGTATTTAGAGAAGACATCATGGCCACCATTGGCTAAAGTGTGTACGGCTTCGTCCAACTCCTTTAGCATTGCCTTGTAAACATCCTCTTGTGAATCGTATTCTGCATCAGTAGAACCTTCCTGACCTGCCTTAGAATAAGGAATAGGACCATATGTGTCGGCTGCCTTGTGCACTGCTGCTACCTTTATAATCTGGGCAACTGCGAAGCCCTCGGGGTCTGTTGTGGTGCGCTTTTTCACATCAAGCCAATTGCGGAAAGCATTACCTGCCATAACATTAAAGGTGTATTGGCTCCATGGTTTCAATGCAAAGCTTGGGAAACCTCTGCCTACCCACTTGTTTTGTGCTGGCGCCATATAGCCTATCCAGCATGCGCCGCCAAGGGTATATGGTATCTGATAGTCGTTGACATAACCCGTGCCAGATGATCCCACAGGGAAGATTGTCTTCTCAAATGAGGTTACAAAGCCACCCACATTGAGGTTGTCTTGTTCCAATTGCTTCTCTGTTGGCTGACGATGATCGCGGTTAATATCAACAAAGTCTGCCTGGCACGAACTTAAAAGCATAGTAGTTAGTGCCGATACATATAGAATTGAATTGATTTTTCGTTTCATAATCAAAGTTTTTTAGAAGTTAAGTTTCAAGCTGAAACCAAGGTTTCTCAAGCTTGGTGCACTAAAGTAATCGCTTCCTTGACCATAGGTTCCTGTTGAAGATGCAATTTCTGGGTCGAATGGAGCCTTGTTGTAAATCATCCAAAGGTTGTTAGCAATGAAGCCAACGGTAACACTTGGCCAGCCTTGTCCAAGCAAGGTACGAGGCAAGGTGTAGCTAAGGCTGATGTTTTGTAAGCGTACATTCGTTGCATTATAATAATAGTAGCCCATCAATTGCTGATTAGCAACAACCTCATAGTATTTCTGTGGGTCAACTTTTACGCCGCCTGCAACTTCTACATAGCCACGGTCGCGAGCATCAGCAGTAGCTTGTGAAACTCCAAACTGGTCGAGAACGGCTTGTGTAGCAGAAGTAACAATGCCTCCAAAGCGTGCGTTAATCAAGAATGAAAGGTTCAAACCTTTCCATGAAACACTATTTCTCCAGCCCATATTAAAGTCTGGGTTGGTATTACCAATCCTCAAACGTTCTCCATTTGGGAGGTCCATTGAAGACAGACTACCATCTGCACCAACAGCAATGGCACCTGTTGCATCGCGCTTCAACACTTTAGTGATGTAAACATCTCCCATGCTGTCGCCCTCGCGGATATAGCCACCACCAGCTGAAGTCTCTGTAAAGTTGATGACTTTTCCATCAATTCCGGTGTGATAATTATGTACCAGCTTCTTGACTTTATTCACATTTCGGCTGTAGATAAGACGTGATTCAAAGTCTACTCCGCCAAAGTTGTTGTTGTAAGCTAATGACATTTCTACACCCGAGTTAGCGATATCACCAGCTTGAATGTACATTCCTGTATAAGGAGATGTTGCTGAAAGTTCAGCAAGGAATGTCTGGTTGTAAGTATTTGAGTGGTACCATGTGAGGTCAAAGTTAAGCTTGTTTTCAAACATTCTCAAGTCTAAACCTAACTCAAATGAACGTGTTCGTTCTGCCTTAAAGTCGTAGAAAGGTAATATTGTACGTGTAGAAGGAATACCATCTACGATAGGATAGGTAATGGTTCCACGCGTTACACCACGATAGCGATCAGGAATTGGTGAACCAACTTCTGTGTAAGAACCTCTCACTTTCATGAAAGAGACAAACTCAGGAAGCTTTGCCATCTTTGTAACGATAGCCGAAAGACCTACTGAAGGATAGAAGAATGAGGGCTCTTTTGCATGCACAAGGAGTGAACTCCAGTCGTTTCTTCCCGTCATAGAAAGATACAACATGTCCTTCCATGAAAGCTCTGCACTGGCAAATATGGCTGTATTACGTTTGCGGAACTCACTATCTGTTGCCCTTGTATTAATGGGATCAAGCGCTGCAGAAGAGAATAAGTTTGGCACTTTTAATATTGGTCCGCCGAAACCTACACTGCTTGAACGATAGTCTTCAAGGCTCGCGCCGACGTTAGCTGTTAGGCGATAGTCCTTGCCGAAGCTCTTATCGAGATTAAACATCACATCCAAATAGGTCTGTTGGTCGCTTCCTTGTGAATGGTTATAAATGCCATTACCATGTGTTCCGGCATAAAGAAGGCCCTGACCACTCGCGTGAAAACGACTCTCTGACTCGCTGTTGGTGTTGTCAACACGCACACGTCCTGTCACGTTCAACCATGGAAGGATGTCATATTTCAGGCTACTCATGAACATATAACGCTTGCGTTGTACGGGAGTCATCATGTCATTGACGATGAAATAAGGGTTCTGAAGTTGCATTCCCTGGTCACCATAGGGCCAATATTGGGTAGCAAGCTTGCGAGAAGCATCGTAACGCTTGTACAATTCGACTGCCGACCAATCGTTTCCACGTGGGAAAAGATAAACAGATGTCAACGGATTATAATATTCTCCGGGGCGATACATGTTCTGAGTGTTTTGAATGATGTAGCTACCATTAATGTCTAAGTGCAGCTTATCATTGAGAAAGTCACTCGTATTGCGTACGGTGAAGTTGTAACGGTTATATTCGTTGTTGGGTAAGATACCCGTTGCATTCGTTGTTGCGACAGAGATATAGGTCTTGTTTGTCTTTGTTCCTGTCGTCAAAGTCAACGAATTGATGAAATTGTGGCCTGTGTTGAAGAAGTCTTTTGGCTGGAATGATGTCGGTGTTGCCAAGCGATCGCCCCAGCTATAGAATGAACCTGCCTTGTTTCCATAGGTATTTTGGAACTTAGGCATAATGAAAGGGTTAGAAAATTCCAAGCTACTTGAAACAGCAACCTTTACCTTTCCTTCAGTACCGCGCTTGGTATTGATCATGATAACACCATTGGCTGCAGCCGAACCATATAGGGCTGCTGATGAAGGACCAGTCAAAACGTTGATACTTTCAATATCATCGGGGTTGATATCTGCTATTCCTTCTCCGCTGGGTTGACTTGAATAGCGACCTCCACCAATGTCACCTCCGTTCTTGTTTAGCATTGGAACACCATCAATAACATAAAGAACGTTGTTGCCACCAGTAATAGATTTCGTACCGCGCATTACGACACGAGTCGGTCCTCCGACACCCGTTGTTGAGGCGTTAATGTTAACTCCCGCTACGGCTCCATTCAAACTGTTGACAAAGTTGACGTTCTTCACGTTCGTAAGCTGGTCTGCGCCAACCTTCTGAACGTTATAACTCAAGGCCTTTTCAGAGCGTTTGATACCCAAAGCGGTAACAACCACCTGGTCAATCGTGTGAGATTCGGGTTTTAAAGCAATGTTTAGGTCACCTGTTCCCGTAACTTTCACGTCCTGAGTAGCCATACCAATGTAGCTAATTTGAAGCGTTGCACCTTTGGGTACGCTTAAAATGAACTTGCCATCAATGTCTGTAGTGGTTCCATTGACACCGGTCTTGTTGTCTTTAACGCGTATCGTTGCACCGATAACAGGCTCACCTGCGTCGTCAACAACTGTTCCGTTTACCTTTACATCACCATTAGATTGCTGTGCTTCCAGCGTCTTTGATGTTGTAGTCTTTACCATTGGAGCAATCAGATTCTTGCTAATGGTTTCAGCAGAAGAACCATGAGTTCCGGCAAAGGCTTCCAAACAACAGCAAGACAAGAGGATGCTTACTGGGAGAATCTTTCCTTTTTTCATTAGATTTTGTAAATTTAGTAACACTTAAAGCAGTGATAACCCCTCGCCGATGTAGGCAAGAGGTATCGTGTTATTTGTGTATAGTTATTATTATTTGCTTAATTTTAGGTTTCGGATGCAAATATAATACATTACTCTTGATAGCTTATCAACTATATACAACATTTAACAAACATAAACAATAAAGCGTATATATTTAGAATAAAACGTTAGTTTATAACGACAAAACATTTAAAAGTGTTAAAATACACAGTGTAACAATCCGAAGAAATAAGTGCTTTTATTTCGCAAAATCAATTTATAATTTAATGAATTAACATCAAATTGAAATATGATATAAATTCAAATGTAATACTTCTGCAACTCTTTTATGTTTTGATTAAATAGAATTGGTGAATCGTTAACGACCTGTTTTTTACTTGATTCATCAATAATGTTTTCATCATCTCCTTGCATTTTTAGAAAAGGTTCAACGCATATGGCATTACTTTCGCGTGTGATGGTTTAGTCGGGGTAGGGGAGTTCCTTGCCAATTCTTGACGATTAAAAGCATAAATCATGCTGAGTTGCACATGAGTAACGTTCATTATATTGGTTAATTTCATGGATAAAACACAATGATACCTGTTGCGTTGACAATATTTACAATCCATTTCAGCGGATTAAATCAATGTTGTGGTTATTTGTCTTTGCATAGATTATCATTTCGTCCCTAATGACTGATAAAATAAGTTGAGGCAGATTATGGTGTAAAACATAGCACTTTATCGTGTAAAATGATGCAGATTACACGGCAATTTGCATCATTTCATTTTGTCGTTCATTAGGGTTGAAAACATGAGGTGTGTGAGGATGAATCACCACAACAAAGCACTTATGGTGTTGGTGTGTATAGTTCATCACCGGATTGATGTCTATACACAATAAAAAAAATGGCTTCTGACATGCCCTCTAATAGTAGGAAGGCATGCAGAGCCATTAATATTGCGATTTATTTTCTGTTGAAAGTCGCTTTATCGGATATCCAACCACTTAGATTTTATATTCAACAAAGGCTTCCATTGCCTCGTAACAAGCAAGTCCTAAGTCGTCATATAATTTAGCCGTTGCACGGTTTCTGTCTTCTGAACGCTGCCAGAACAGACGCTCATCATTACCCAAGAATGGCGCACTTTCCATCTGACTTTGATGCTTTAAGATTGAGATTCGCTTAGCACGAAGCTCTTCTGGGCTCATCGGTACACACATTTCGATATTCTCTATCTCCCATTCTGCCCAGGCACCACGATACATCCACACCTTACATTCCTTCAACCAATCAGCCTTTGCCTCCTTTTCTAAGTCGAGAGCAGCAAGTACTGCATCGGTACATTTACGGTGTGTGCCATGTGGATCGGCCAAATCGCCAGCTACATAGATTTGGTTTGGCTTGATAGTAGAGATGAGTTTGCGAACAATCTCTACGTCTTTTTCGCCCATTGGGTACTTCTCTATCTTGCCAGACTCATAGAAAGGCAAGTCAAGGAAATGCACATGATCGAGTGGAATCTGATTAAATGTGCTGGCAGTACGGGCTTCTCCGCGTCGGATTAGGCCTTTTATTGTACGCACATCAAGGCTATCGATGTCGCCTTCTTTCTTGTTTTGCAAGAAGTGTTTAATCTCTTTGTACTTAGACTTAATGACTTCGTCTTCTCCATTGCTAAAGAGTTGGTTGAAACCATTAATGAAATGCATGAAGCGTACTACCTCTTCATCACCTACTGCGATATTACCTGAAGTCTCGTATGCCACATGTACGTCGTGACCTTGCTGCACTAAGCGACGTAAAGTGCCTCCCATGGAGATGACATCATCATCAGGATGCGGTGAGAACACAATCACTTTCTTTGGGAATGGGTTTGCACGTTCAGGACGATATGTATCATCTGCGTTGGGCTTTCCACCTGGCCAACCCGTGATTGTATGCTGAAGATCATTGAATATCTTAATGTTTGCATTGTAAGCAGAGCCATATAATGCCAACAACTCACTCAATCCATTCTCATTATAATCCTTATTGGTCAGCTTAAGAATAGGCTTTTTCGTGATTTGGCAAAGCCAAACGAGGGCAGAACGAACGAGTTTATCTGTCCATTTGCATGAAGCCACAAGCCAAGGATGCTCAATTCGTGTCAACTTTGAAGCCGCAGAGAGGTCTATAACGACATGAGCGTTGTTGTGAGTTTGTAGGAATGAGGCTGGAACGGCATCCGTAACCTTACCTTCAACAGTCTTTTTGATGATGTCAGCCTTTTCTTCTCCCCAAGCCGTTACATAGATTCTGCGTGCAGAAAGAATTGTACTTACACCCATAGTGATAGAACATGGCGGCACAGACTCTTGTGAACCAAAGCTCATCTTCATCTCTTCACGGGATGTTTCGTCTATAAGAATAAGACGAGATGTTGTGGTTTGGCTGGAACCAGGCTCATTTGTCGCGATGTTTCCCATTCGACCGATACCCAAAAGGATAACATCTAAACCGCCAAAGCTTTTGATGCGCTGCTCATAAAGATGGCAATATTCTTGTACATCGTTTTGATTGATAGTGCCATCTGGGGTATAAATGTTCTGAGAATCAATGTCGATATGGTCTAAGAACCTATCCTTCAGCTGATTGATACTGCGATTTAGGTTCTCAGAAGTCAATGGAAAATATTCATAAGCGTTAAAGATAATAACGTTCTTAAAGCTTAGTTTGCCTGCCTTATGACGCTTAATGAGTTCTTGGAAGATTGGAGTCAGCGATGAACCAGAACCAACGGCCATGACATAATACTTTCCTTCCTGCTGCTTATGCTTTATTTCAGCCTCAAGTTGATTGACAATACTGACACTTCCCTCTTCAATTGTCGGATAAATATCGGTTGGAACCTTCTCAAAACGTGTGATTTCAGAACGTTCTACAGCTGTAGCGGGGCGATAAAATGCTTCAGGTACTTTGTTAAGTACTATCTGCGAACTTAGATTTAACTTCATTATAAGTTCTCCTTTTCTATGTTTTTAAAGTATTTGTAAGTTTCAACAGTGAGCTTGTCTGTGGCTGCTTCATCGCAAACGATAATGCCGTGTTCATGCATTTGCAATGCACTGATAGTCCATTTCTGGGTGATTCCGCCCTCAACGGCAGCGCGAAGAGCTTCTGCTTTGTGGTGACCATTGACGAGAATCAACACTTCTTTTGCGTCCATTACAGTGCCGACGCCCACGGTTAAAGCGTGAGCAGGAACCTTTTCGGGGTCATTCTCGAAGAAACGAGAGTTCGCTATGCGTGTATCTGAAGTCAAAGTCTTGACGCGTGTACGTGAACGAAGTGATGAACCGGGTTCATTGAAGGCGATATGTCCGTCAGGTCCTATGCCGCCTAAAAAGAGATCAATGCCTCCTGCCTCACGAATCATGTCCTCATAATGCTGACATTCGGCCTGCAAGTCTTTGGCATTACCATTCAATATATGGATATTCTCCTTCGGACAATCAATGTGTTTAAAGAGGTTTTCAGCCATAAAAGAATGATAACTCTGTGGATGTGACTCGGGAAGTCCTACATATTCATCCATGTTGAAAGTCACAACATTCTTGAAACTCACTCTTCCTTCCTTGTAAGCCTTTATTAATTCTGCATACATTGCTTCTGGAGAAGAGCCTGTTGGCAAGCCAAGTACAAAAGGTTTTGCATTACCTGAAGCTGCATTTATACGCTCAATAACATAGTTTGCAGCCCATTTCGACAACTGTTCATAGTTGGGTTCTATGATTAATCTCATAACTTTTGGTTTTAATTTTATATGTTTGGGTTTAATATTTCACTATTATCATTCTATATTGTGATGCTTTTGCATGAATGCATTGACTCAAGTCGTTGCCTCATTCTTTGCTTTTTCCGTTGTGTCGGGATAGCTAAAAGGTACAAACCACGTGATTAACAACGCGGGAATTGTACATATCAACACCATGATAAAAAAGTGTTGATAGCCTATTTTGTCGCAGATATAACCACTAATCATACCTGGTAACATCACACCTAAATTCATTATGCCGCTGGCGAAAGCGTAGTGAGCCATCTGATGCTTACCCGGCGCAACCTGTTGCATCATGAACAATGTCAAGCCTACAAAGCCAAAGCCATATCCAAAGTATTCCATTACAATGCCACCCCCTATTAACCACATACTGTTAGGCTGATATAACGCCAAGAAAGTATAGGCAACGAATGGTATATTGAATACAAGCGCGAGCGAGAAAAGGCTCTTCTGGAGCCCACGCCAAGCGATGTAATAGCCCGCGAGAATCGAACCAATGACAAAAGCGGCTGCACCGAACGTGCCATAATATACTCCTATCTCTTGCTCGCTTAGCCCTAAACCTTGTGATATGCGTGGAGCTTTGAGGAAAAGTGGTACAATTTTTATCACGAATCCCTCGGCAAAGCGATACAAAATGATAAAACAAATATAATAAACGATATGCTTTTTCGTGAAGAAGTCAAGGAAAACTTTCAGCAATTCGTCCATAGACTTGCTAAGAGATGTAGGCTTTTTCTCGCTATCTTCATTCGAATTAGGCAGTATTGCATAATGATATACACCTACAACAACCATGATTACGGCGATAATCAGCATGATAAACATCCACGCTTTAGTCACTCCATAGTGCTTAATGAATGTACCGGCGAGATAAACTAACCCACCTGTTGCGGCAATTTTAGCTATATTGTAAAATGCTCCCTGCCATCCTATCCAACGAGCTTGCTCATCTTTCGACAAAACCGATATGTAAGTACCATCTGCAGCAATATCATGTGTGGCCCCACTCAATGCAATCACCGCAAAGATTGCTATCGTTATGGCAAAGAAACTCGGCAGTTTCAGCGCAAAAGCTACCAATGCAAACAAGATGCCGGTTAGGATTTGAGTCAATACAACAAAGAACTTCTTGGTCTTATATATCTCTAAGAACGGACTCCATAAAGGCTTTAAAGTCCATGGAAACATAATCAATGAAGTCCAAAATGTGATTAATCCATCCGAAACGCCCATCCCTTTATACATCAAAGCGGTAACCATGTTGAGCACAACATAGGGCATTCCCATTGCAAAATATAGCGTAGGAACCCACGATATTGGGCTATGTTTCTTCTGTTCTGACGTTACTTCTGTTGCTTTATTCTTAGAGTTTAGTTGCATCTAAATGTTAGAATTATGATTAAAAGGCCTTCAAAGATACACATTAAACCGCAAACAGAACTACATTTAACTTTTATTTACCTCGTTAAACGCATGCACTCTTCCCACCACTAACTGCATTTCGTGCCTGGTGTGCCTCTTTTCATTTCTCCATGCGCAACTATGCGTCTACTCTCCAGCCCCATTTGTCGACCTAAAGGCGTGCTTTAAAAAAGATAATTGTTTGGTAAATTCAACATAAACTCCTATATTTGCAGCATAATATCTAACGAAATTAGCAAATTATTACTATCCAAATCTATGAAAACGAACCCTCGTTCACAATTTCTTAAATATGCTTTGGCAACCTCATCAATGTTGTTTGCCCTTGCAAATCCATTGACATCGCAGGCTCAAGAGCACAACTTTGTTCTTATAAATCCTACGGATTCTCCTGCCGACATCGTTAAAAAGGCGGCTCATGTGACTCCTTCTGCGCGCCAATTCAAATGGCAACGCCAGGAACTTACAGCCTTTCTACACTTCGGAATGAACACTTTTACCAACAGAGAGTGGGGAGATGGTAAAGAAAATGAAGCAATTTTCAACCCAACGGCACTTGATGCAGACCAATGGATACGTGAGTTGAAGGCTGCCGGCTTTAAGTGTGCCATCCTAACTTGTAAGCATCACGACGGCTTTTGCCTTTGGCCATCGGCTTATACGACTCATAGTGTGAAACAATCTCCATGGAAAAATGGCATGGGTGATGTTGTTCGAGCCGTGAGCGATGCCTGTCGGAAGTATGGAATGGACTTCGGCGTTTACCTTTCTCCATGGGATCGCAACTCAAAACTATACGGAACAGAGGCTTATAACGACTATTTTGTCAACCAACTCACCGAGCTTTTAACGCATTATGGCAAGGTAAGTGAGGTGTGGTTTGATGGTGCTTGTGGAGAAGGACCTAACGGAAAGAAACAAGAATACGACTTCGTTCGCTGGTATAAGCTTATCCGTCGTCTCCAACCTGAAGCCGTTATAGCTGTCATGGGGCCTGATGTGAGATGGGTAGGAACCGAGAGTGGGCGTGGACGTACAATGGAATGGAGTGTTGTTCCAAGAGAAAACCTCGACCAAAATGCCATTGCTGCCAACTCACAGAAAGAGGTTTTGGCTCAACCAACGGGTGACATGATGGGACAAGATCTTGGTAGTCGTGCAGTCATTGCTAAGGCTAAGTCGCTCGTTTGGTATCCCGCTGAGATAGATGTATCTATCCGTCCCGGCTGGTTTTACCACGAAACAGAAGACCATAAGGTTAAAACAGCAAAAGAGTTGATGAACATTTATTTCACGTCTGTAGGCATGAATGGCGTTCTTTTGCTTAATATTCCACCAAACAGAGAGGGTAAATTGAGTGAGAAAGACGTTGAAAGTCTGCGTGCTTTCCGTCGTTTATATGATGAAACCTTTACACATAACCTGCTTTCCAAGGCTAAAGTGACTTGCAATTTGACACAGGGTAAACCTCGTTTTGTTGTAGATGGCAACTACAATACTTCGGTTTTGCCCGACACAAAGGCTGGAAAGGCTGTATTTACGTTCCGATTTAAGAAGCCAACTACATTCAATGTGCTTTCTGTTCAGGAGGATATTCGCAAGGGACAACGTGTAGAAGCCTTCACACTTGAAGTGAAAAACCAACACGGAATGTGGCAGAAAGTCACCGAAGGAACGACAATTGGGCATAAACGTCTATTGAAATTCCCTAACGAAACGGCAAGCGAAGTGAGACTCACCATTAGTGAAATGCGCGCTGTTCCAGCCATTTCGGAAATCGGACTCTATCAACTGAAAGAATAAGGTCATTCACTTATTTATATAGGTGGCATGTCAACTGACCGCCAAATTTGGCAATTAGCGAGACCACAAGCGTAGCATGAGCTGGCACAACAACGCGTTAGCGCACAAAGAGGCTAACGAATTGTTGTGCCATTTTCTATTTATCATTTGTGACATTGTGTTGAATGGAGAAACGGTTCAATTTCCCTTAAAGAGGCTTTTACCGCCAGTTATAAACCTATGGAATGCTATGTATCACAAGCTTATTTGTGGAGCATAGTGCAAAAGGTTACGACTTATAACTCGTTTTCAATCAAAGCATTACATCAACAGATAGATGCCAAGTTGTGAAACACAACAAAACACCTTGCAATCTGCATCATTTTACCGCACAATCTGCCTCATTTTACACGATAAAAGAGCCGATTCTTTATAACTCATTGATTATAAGCACTTATAAAATTGAAAAAAGGAAAAGGGTTACGATTTGGTTACTACTCAAATTCCCCGGACTTCCTTGATTTGCTGTCGTTTCAAACAACTCTTGTTATTGATGCAAAGATAAATAAAATATGCTGTACGCCCAAAGAAAAACTTATTTTTTCTTGTTAGACAGAATTTTCTGCTGTCATTTCGATGGTTTAATTGTCCTGCTGAAATCTTTCTCATCTTCGGCAGGAACAAGTTATGCCCTCTCTTCGTAGACTTCACTATCAGGCATAACCCATTCCAGCCTTTAGCATGACCGACGAAAAGAGGCAGGGAGCAGTCTGTCGAAAGGGATTTCGACAAATCTGCTTCCTGCCACATTTCTATGTATCGGTCATACTTCCAAGGTATGGATTTCAGCAAGACAATTTTTCAGATTTTTCTTTTTTGATATTTTTTCTTTTCTTGGAAGCGGTAGTAAAAGCCGCATTATTGTCGTCGGAGAAGTCGGAGCTATTCAGGTGATGATAAATTCCTCACCCGACTATCTCCGACACCTCCAACTTATCTGACAAAGCCGAAGGAAAAGTACACGCCTGCCCGTCGCAGCAAGCCCGAAAGGCAGACTTAGTACCTTTCCTCTTCCGTCTTTGTCTTCTATAGGTGGCTTTTATACGACCGCTTCATTACGCTTTTTTCTATCTGATTGTATGGCATGCAATCAGATTTTTGATTTCATCCGAATCTGTCTCTTTTCCGTTTACCTCCATTTCGATGCGGTCTTCACCGTATCGCATCCGTTGGTCGTCCCCGTTCAGGCGCAAAGGTAATTCCGGGATGTTACGCTGCTGCAAGGTCGGAGCCTTCGGTTTTGGAGAAAATCTCCACGCCTACGCTCCACTGCGTTTTGCTCCGGGTAGTATTTTCCCTCAAAAACCTTGCATTCGCTCATCCCTACCTTTGTGAAGCACCTGAAACGAAAACGACCGATGCGACAGGAAGACGCATTAAAAAAAATGTCGGATAAACGAGAGACAGATAAGCAGTGAAACTCAACTCCCTCAAGCTCTTGGATCCGCATTAAACATTAAAACCCTTAGAAAAATGGAAAAGTCAATCAACATTCACCGAGCCTTGCGCGCAACCCTTCGCCTGCTGCTCACAAGCGTTATAAGCATCGTCTTTTGGGCGGTCGGTGTGGTTGTCGGTTTGCTTGCGGAAATCATCGCAGGCGTGCTCCGCATCTTTTGGGCAATAGTCCTCTACGTGCTCACCCTCGTAAGTATTCTCGCCCTTATTCTTTGGATATTCACCCTATAAACATAAATCAAGATGAAAACAAGACACAGCAAGACACCCAGCCAGCAATGCCGATACTACGAAGTGGACAATATCTTCGAGTATATGTATGAAACCTACATCAACGGCAACCATTCGCAACTGAAAACCTTGTACAAGGAGTTGCGCAGAGAAGCAAGAAAAGAGTTTATCGCATTCTGCTTTGAAATGGTCAGTCCCCAACACAGAATGCAAATTATCCAAGCTATCGTTTAATTAAAATCATACGACAATGAAAGCAACCGACCATTTCAAACGAACCATTCAAGCCTATTTGGACAATAGGGCAGCCGAAGACGAACTCTTTGCAGTAAGCTACCACAAGGAGGGCAAGAATATCGACGACTGCATTACCTATATCCTCAACTACGTGAAGAACAGCGGATGTGCAGGTTTTTCAGACGGGGAGATATATTCACAGGCAGTTCATTATTTTGACGAGGATAATATCGATATCGGCAAGCCCCTTAATTGTCACATTGTAGTAAATCACGTGGTACAGCTCACAGACGAGGAAAAGGCGGAAGCACGCAGGCAAGCCATTGAGCAATACCAACGCGAACAGCTTGCCAAGATGCGCAGCCACAGCGAGCGAACCAAGAAAACAGAAAATAAGGTTGTACAACCTTCACTATTTGATTTTTAACCCTTAGACAATATCGCAATATGGAAGCAATGGACTTGAACGAAGCACGGATTTACGTAGGCACTTATGCCAAGTACAACAACGGCACTTTGCAGGGCGAGTGGGTAAACCTTTCGGATTTTTATGATTTGGACGGCTTTAAGGAGCATTGTGCGGAAATACACGAAGACGAGGAAGAACCCGAATATATGTTCCAAGATTGGGAGAACATTCCCGATAGTCTGATAGACGAAAGCAATTTGGAAGAAAATTTCTTTGAACTTCGAGACGAGTTGGATAGACTGAACGACACGGAGAAAGAAGCCTTTTGGACATGGGCGGAGGGCAATAACACCAAACTCACACAAAACGCTTACGACCTTGTGAAGTCTTTCCAATCCGCCTATATCGGCAGTTATGCAAGCAAGGAGGAATTTGCGGAAGAACTTGTGAGAATGGAAAACGACTTGTCCGATTTTGCATTGAGCAACTTCGATTTTTCAAGATATGCCGACGACCTTTTCGACACGGATTATTGGTATAAGAACGGCTATGTATTTCGTAACGAATAAAGCAAGGAGGAAAGAGTATGAAACCGAGAAACAGATTTGAAAAGGCTGTGCTTGCTGAAAGCAAGTATTTGCGCCCCATTACCAAGACACAAAGCAAGTGGGCATTTCGTGAGTGCATCGGCCACTTTGCCTACCGATTACCCAAAGGTCGCACCACTTGTATGGACTGCGGACATAGTTGGCTGATGGAAAAACCTGCCCAAACTTGCACCTGCCCCCATTGTGGGGCAAGGTTGCAGGTTGAGGAAACCTACGGGCGCAAATTGAAACAAAAGCAATACTTCACTATCCTCACTACCTGCGGAGCATACCAAGTGTTGCGTATGTTCCTGATAGTAGTGGGCATGGAGAAAGGTTGTAAGGCGAAATATGAGATAATCGAAATCGGACAATATTGGTGGAACGGGCAAGGTCGAAAGGTCGTAATAGCCGTTCAACGCATATTGGGGCATTACGTGGACACGTTCTCTTTCTATTCGCCAATGGCAGTGCGTAACGACAACGAAGTCTATCGGTATGTGGCTTGTGCACCCATATACCCCAAGTTCAAGGTAACAGACATGCTCCGCAGGAACGGCTTTAAGGACGGTTTTCACCAAATCGCACCCATTGACCTTATCCCGGCACTACTCACCGACAGCCGTGCAGAAACCCTCATCAAGGCAGGACGCATAGACCATTTGCGCTATTTCCTCAACAACACAAGGGCATTTGAAGCCTATTGGAAGTCGTATAAGATTGCCGTTCGTAACGGATATGAGATAAAAGACATTTCTTTGTGGTGCGATTATGTGAATATGCTCCGTAGGTTGAACAAGGATATACACAATCCTAAGTATCTTTGTCCTACCGACCTAAAAGCCGAGCACGACCGCAGGGAGACAGAACTCCGCAAACAGCGTGAGAAAGAGGAAATAGAAAGGAAACAGAAGAAAGCAATGGAAGATGAAAAGTGTTTCCGAGAACTTAAATCCAAGTTCTTTGGTATCCATTTCACGGACGGCACAATCCTAGTCCACGTATTGGAGAGCGTGCGTGAGTATCTGGAAGAAGGAGTATCAATGCACCATTGCGTGTTCTCCAACGAATATTATCTTAAAGAGGACTCACTAATCCTATCGGCTACGATTGAGGGCAAACGGATAGAGACGATAGAGGTCTCATTAAAGACTTTGAAAGTGGTGCAAAGTCGTGGAGTGTGCAACAAGAACACGGAATACCACGAGCAGATAGTAAATCTTGTGAATGCCAACAGCAGACTTATTCGCAAAAGAATGAAGGTAACGGCATAAAGAAAAATATAAACCACCAAATTATCACAGTAATGAAAATAGAAATAGAGAGCATCGTATGCAACTGGGCAGACGAGATACCTTACATACTCGTAAGGGTTATCAATGCGATAACCTTATCTACCAACAAGGAAGAATTGAAAGATGCAATCCATAAGATTGCAGAAGAAACGGAACTCGACAAGTTCTTTGTCTATGGATATGGTAAACATCATTTTTGGCTCACCCACCGCAGGCTATCGAATGGTGAGCCAATGGAGCATAGATTGTTAATAGCAAAGTTTTAGATGTATGAAGAAGAAACGGATTTACAGAGTACGAACGCAATATATTTTCGAGGGTGTGTTTGAAGTTCTTGCCGATAGCAAAGAGAATGCACGGCAGAAAGTCCTGCAAGATTATGGGTTGGTGATGGGTGGAAACATTCACAGCACTCTGCCAGATGAGGAAGTAAACTGGGCGTTTGACAAACACCCTGAAGTAAAGACCATGCGAATAACTATTCAAAAGGAGTAAACGACAGTGTACGAACGGGCGACACATCCGCCGCCCGCTCCTTTCTTTCTTGAGCAGGGAAAAGGCGGAAAAGAAAGGAGCAAAGAAACCTCGAGTATCAATTCTGCGAATGGGAGAGTGTAAAGTAAACTGTGTCATGCTACAATAAGATTAGTTTTACACAGTTTATTTATTATGGACAACAATGAAATCGATTACAAGCGAGCTGCGGAGCACCAATGTTGGAGCGCATCTTGAATGCTGCTCTCGAAGGTGAGATGGATGCTCACCTCTCTATTGATGAACGCTCAAAAGGCAACCGCCGTAATGGTAAAATGCCTAAGCAAGTGCAGACATGCTATGGTGAGGTCACTGTAGAAACTCCTCGTGACCGTGATGGTTCCTTTGAGCCTCAGACTATCAAAAAGCGTGAAACAATCCTTGCTGAAGGTATGGCAGATCAGATTATAAATATGTATGCTTTTGGTACAAGTACTCGCGATATCAGCAAGTATTTCGAGCGTGAATTTGATACTAAACTATCTGCAGAAACCATCAGTTCCATCACAGACAGAGTACTGCCTGAAATCAAGTCATGGCGTTCACGAATGCTTGATTCTGTATATGCAATATGCTGGCTGGATGCCATCCATTATAAGGTGAAGGACGAAACCGGACGTGCGGTCTCACGTGCCATTTACAACGTCTTAGGCATCAACAAGGAAGGCCACAAGGAACTTCTTGGTATGTATGTCTCCAAGAGTGAAGGCGCTAACTTCTGGTTAGAGGTTCTAAGCAACCTTCAGAACAGAGGTGTCCGGGATATACTGATATGCTGCATTGATGGTCTGAAAGGCTTCCCTGATGCTATACAGAGTGTATTCCCCAATACAAGTGTCCAACTCTGTATTGTCCATCAAATACGCAACTCTATCAAACACGTTGGCAGTAAGCATCAAAAGGAGTTCCTCCGTGACCTTAAGACTATATATGGTGCCGTTAGCAAAGAGGCTGCAGAAACACAGTTAGACGCACTCGAGAGCAAGTGGGGAGAAATGTATCCCATCGTCATAAAATCATGGCGTGATAACTGGGAACGACTCACAGAATACTTCCTGTATACACCTGCGATACGTAAGCTGATATACACCACCAATACGGTTGAAGGCTATCACAGGCAAGTACGTAAGGTAACAAAGAACAAGGGAGTCTTCCCATCCGACACTTCTCTCGAGAAACTTGTGTATCTGGCATACCGGAACATACGTGAGAAGTGGACTATGCCACTTGCAAACTGGGCTCAGATATCACAACAATTAGCAATAAAATTTGGAGAACGTTTTGAAATCATGTAACTTTGTCTCGGAAGAAAGGCTCCTCATCTGGCCGGCACGATTAAAAATCGTGTCATCCATATGAGGTGAAATATAAAGGATTAGAGCCTTGACACAGTTGAAATTACACTACCTTGGAGAATAATTTATCCCCTATTATATCCCATGTAAAGACAGAACCTATTAAACAACGTAAGAGATTGGACAAATAGTATATATCCTCCAAAGTTATTTTTGCTCGTTTCTTCCCGATAAACAAAAGTTTGCATTTTTCGTTAGGTTCTATCTTGATGATTTCCCCCAATAATTGAAGAATATGTGTGTTGTTTGATAATTCTGCAAATCCAAGTGATAAGACGCAATTTGACTCTCCTTTTATGAGTTTGAATGTGAATGATTTCTTGCACATAACTTTTTCGAGATAAGTTGATAATAGAGGAAAGACACAGATAAAGTCGCTTTTCCTCTATTATCTTTACTTTTCATTTTGCATCATTATCTTTGGATTCATGGAGTGTTATCTCTCTATTCTAAGAGCTTTCAAATGAATCTTAGCCATTCTTTCCATTTGTTCTGGAGTTAATGATTTTGAAGACTTTGCTTCGTCTAAACTTTCTTGCAATTCTTTGGACTTCTTGATAAGAGCAGGGTAGTCAAGTGCAGCATCTATTGGATGATTTCTTTTCATCTTCTTCATTATGGCAATTGTTTTATCTACATATTCTTCATAATCATCTAAGACTTTATCCCATTTTTCCGTATCATCGGATGAAACATCGTTATCATCTTCAAGGCTACTACTTTCTCTACTCTCATCGGGTTGGATCTCTTTAGAACTGATGATGAAAGTTGCAGCCCCCTCTGGGAGGGCATTGTTAATAAATGCTTCAAATGAAATCCAATTTTCATCTTTCTTTCTCATCATATCTTTGAGTAAACCGTCATTTTCAAAGCTACTCGCTAATTCGGGTATCTTTGCAATAGGTGCACCATTCTTATCACAAATGACAATGTAGAGTGGTCCGTCATTGCCGTCTTTAAATCCATAGTCGTTAGGGTTACCGACTCCTATAGACTTTACCTTTACTTGGATAGAGACTTTGCTAAACATTTCTGCAGAGTAGTTTAATTTATACTCTCCGTCTACAACTTCTAACACATCAGATAAATACCCCTTTACCTCCTTTGAATAGGGCTTTACCAAAACTGTTTTGTCTCGTCGTGCTTCTTCATCGTTAGCACTACGACGATTAGAACAACTTCCACATGATGTTAGGAGTTGAGCTGTGACAACAACCAATAAAATAAAAAAATTCTTTCTCATAATTGAACGGTTTTGTTAAAGTTGTTTTTTGTTTTCGGATAAAAATATTGTCAACATTTCTTCTTCTGACTCTGCTTTCTTGAATGCTCTCTCAATCTTCCCAATTCTCTGATTGTACCATTGGCGCATCTTTGAACAGACGATTGCATATTGCTTTAAAATCTTAAGCGTCTCATATACATCCTTATCTTTTAACTTTGATGTTAAGTATCTTGTTGTATGGAGGTATGCTTCATAAGAATATGGATGTTTATTCGGGACATTGTCACTATATCCTTGTTGCCCCCAATAGTAAGTATATGAACATTCTATATAGTATAGGTCTGGCTTTATTTTTTCTATGATATCCGTTATTTCAAATAGGGTATAGAATTCTTTTTCAAGGGTATATATATCAATTGTATCAAGAAGTTCCTCTAAAGCGTGTATCTCTTTTTCTGTTTTCTTATACGCATATTTATTGTCTCCAACCTTATATAAAATACCTTTTTTACTAAACCTCCTGTATCTATTAGCCGTTATGTATGTTTTTGCAACATGCTTATTTAGATAGTTTATAAGAGAATCTATCTTTTCTGTACTTTCATAAGCTGCTTTCCTACAAGGGCCACCATATTTGTCTTTTTCTTGTATCTGTAGGGCATGTCTGTAGTCGCACATTTTTTCATATAGAGAGTCTAAATAGGGAGAAACTCTTTCCTCGTATAAATTGTATAGCTCATCATACTGCTCTGCTAGTTTCTGGTTTTTTCTAAGATTCTCTATACTATACCCATTTTCGTCCTTTGTTTCAGTTGAGACAACCTCCCCATTCTTATAAATTTTGGTTTCCATGAAGTTATACCCACCCTCGTTAATAGGACGTATGGACTTGACTAATTCTCCATTTTGGTAGAACTCTGTCGTTCCTGTAGTTTTATATTCTTTTCGGACGATGTTCATACCGTCTTCATCATAATAACTATATACTTTGTCCTCAAATTTAGAAATCATTTTTCCGTCCTCAGACATGAACAGGGAGAATATGAGAGCCTCTATTTCGTTATATGCCAATATTTCTTTTGATTCAATATTCCCATTTTCATACCAATAGGTTTTATACAACCTATCTCCTATATACTTAAAATGATATTTCTTATAACTACTATTCTTAGACTTCTCGTAATAATCTGTGCATTCAATACAATCATCGTCTTTATATATAGCGATGCTAGAAATGCAATTTGGTAGTTTTTCATCCAATGAGTAGGTGATTTCTTTTCCATTCTTTTTCCCATTAATATAATTTGTTATATACCATATTCTGTCCGATTCTCCTCCACAATATTGTACATACTGCCCATGTAATATTCCACGTTTGTAATGGGCAGTATTCCATAAAGCTCCTACTTGATTATATTCCTTATAATACCCATGCTTTTTGGGCGTACCTGCAATTACGGTATAAATTTCGTGTAGTTGAGTACGAGACCAATCCCAGTAGGTTCTTATTACTTCAAGTCTTTGAGAGTAAACATTATTTGTAAATAATATTACAAAGTAGGAGAGTAGGATGATTTTAGGTTTCATTTATATTCTTTTTATAAGGTGAATACTTAAAACTATCTTGTATTATTGCATAATATTTTTTCTAACTTTACTTCTTGTAGTTTATCATTTTTCCGCATGAGAAGTGGATGAGCTGGGAATCCACTTTTTGTTATTTTGTATGCCTTAAAGGTGTAATCTCCTTGGAATAACCTCATTATTCCTTGTATATTTTTCTTTTGGTTACCTACCAAGAGATCATGCAAAAATCTACGCTTACCATTGGCAATGTGGCTTCCCCAAGCACACCATACATCAGCACATTTGACAGATTCTAATAGATTCTTTATTGAATCAATATTTTTTAAGTGAAGTTCCATTTGGTAGTTTTTATCTGTGTCTACATCATTGAAGTTAGTTGCTCGTTGAGGATAGACATTAATCATATACCATGCATTATATTCTCCACTGTTTTGAGCATACTTCTGCACTCTTGAAAGTGTAGGGTCAAGCAATGTTGGTATTGCTGTACTTGGGTTAATACCAATGCAAATCAATGCTTTTGTTTTACTTTTATCAATTTTCCTTCCTAAGATGTAGCGCACAGAAGTAAACTCATAAATACATTTTTGAGTATCTTCATAGATGTACGACCAGTCATCTTTTTCGATTCTTCGTCTCATATCTTATCCTAATTTAGGGCGACGCTTATTATTACTAAGCGCAAAGATAATTATTTTTTCTAACTTTACTGCCTAAAATTAGTTTTTTATGAAGTCAAAGATCGATTTGTTTGTTATTACTCGGATTAAAGAAAGGAGAATGCAGAAGAATATATCCCAACGAGGATTAGCTGCGATACTGGATTGCTCCCCTAGTTTTATTGGGCAAGTAGAGAGTGAGAAGTTTGATGTCAAGTATAGTGTACATCAGGTTTTTCTCGTTGCCCAATTCTTTGAATGCTCCCCTGCAGAGTTTTTCCCTCCTATTGATTTTGATTCTTGAAGTTGGCAAGCAAATACATGAATTTCGTGTCATAAATAGGTGATATGTCTTCTATAAAAAAGAGTATCTTGAAATTCTTATAGTTTTTGTATCTTTTTTCTCTTTTGAGTTTGCTTCTCTATTTTCTCATAGAGTTGTGTTTTGCACAATTTGATAAGATCGTCTAACTCCTGCATCTCTGTATTATTTGTCAAGATTTGAAAAATTTCTTTAACTCTCCTTTTTGTCGCAGAACTTACTATAGATCTATTAAAGTCATTTATATATGTTGGCATTGTATTTTTCTCGCAGCCTATAAGGCTAGCTATAACATTGCCAATAATTTCTTGGCTTTTATCCACAAATAGTATATCCGTAAATAGTCGATGTAAGAAATATGCCCTATCCTTAAGGCTCATTTTTTTGCCTGATTCTTTAAGCGCATATTTATGCCTAGCTTGTTCTATGGAGCATATTAGATTTCCAATATTTTTTTTTGCTGAACGTATAAAAGGGTTTATTTGATAAAGAAAGGTAGATGTGAGTTCTTTATCATCTATAATCTTATTGAAATTCTCATAAAGTCTTGTTAAGTTCCTTTCGTATATCTCAAAACTCTCGTTAATCTTTGCTACTTTAATAATGGTCTTACAGTATTCGAAGAGTTTATTTGTAAACTCTTCGCTTAGAAAAAGTCTAGTAAGAGCTTTACCCCCTATTGCTTCGCAGATATCAAGAGTTGGGAAGTTGCACTCAAGTTTATCTCTTAGTGCATAATAACGTTTAGATTCATCCTCTAGTGAACGTTTTTTATCTGACGATCGCGATTTCTCCTGTGCACGAATATTTTTATAGTACTCTTCTATAAGTTGTATATTCAGCAATACTTGCTCTCCAAACATTTTGCCTCGCCCTCCAAACATTTTATCTTGTTTGTCATTTACATCTTGTTTGCAATTTGCATCCTGTTTGTCATTTATATCCTGTTTGCTATTTGCATCCTGTTTGTCATTTGCTTCCTGTTTGCTATTTGCATCCTGTTTGTCATTTGCATCCTGTTTGCTATTTGCATCCTGTTTGCTATTTGCATCCTGTTCGCTATTTGCATCCTGTTCGCTATTTGCATCCTGTTTGCTATTTGCATCCTGTTTGCTATTTGCTTCCTGTTTGCTATTTGCATCCTGTTTGTCATTTACATCCTGTTTGCTATAAAATTTCCATTTTTCTTCATTATTGTGTACAAATGCTATTAAATCACCATCTATATCAACTAATTCCCACAAATGGTTATAGAGATCTCTTATGAGAAATTCTCGTTTATATCTTTTTGAGTTGTTAATTGCAAAGATTATCCCATTACAAATTTCTTGAGTAATAAATATAACCTCTTCTATATTCCACCTACATTGTTCTTCTATATTCCACTTGCATTGTACTTCTTTCTCATTGTCTTCTGCCATAACTTTAATGTTTTATTTGAAAAATGAATGTTTACTTAGTGAAATTGCATTTTCTTCTTTGGAAACTCTGATATATTTCATGAAGCTTGACTCTGTGCTATGCCCTGTGATTTGCATTATAGACAAACTCGGAATACCTGCCCTGTAAGCATTGGTAGCAAAACTTCTACGTGCTGTATGACTTGTAACCATATCGCACTTTTCACGAGTGATTTCCTTGCGTATACCACCACTTGTTTCCATTATGGAGACAAAATTAGTTATTTTTGCCTTACGACACAACCTTTTTAGCATCCGATTTGTACTTTGATTGGATTGTGCTTTTGGTGGATTATTATTATACTTACGGAAAATAGCTTCCACCTTAGGATGTATTGGAATTATCACCCTTGTGTTAGTCTTTTGAGTGACAATCGTCAGCAGTTTTTTCTCAAAGTCCAAATGCTTTTGTTGCAACCTTGCAATATCTGAATACCGTAGGCCTGTATAGCACGAGATAATAAAACAGTCTCTTACATTAGATTCGCTTTCATTTAGTTTAAGTTCGTACAGGCTGGACAATTCCGATTCCGTTAAGTATATGGTTTCTACGTTCTCTTTATATGCCTTAAATTCTTTGCGTTTGAATTCATCGTTTTGGGTGTAATGATTGTCATAAGCATATCGTAGCATTACTTTTATGTTTTTGATATACTTTCCAATTACATTTGTTTTGTATGTGCCACGAGAATGTTTTGCTGCATTCATAAACTGTACAAAGTCATTGTAGAACTCCATACCCATATTATCCATTTGAAGAGTTGCATTCCGTTCTTGACAATACCGCTTTAGTATCGTTTTTGTAGCTATATACCCTTTGATTGTACCTGGGACAAGTCTTGCGCCTTTACTGTTCAGTATTGTGCCATTCTTACATAGGGAAATATAATATTCCATATAGTTGATGAAGTCTGCAAATCGCTGCTTTTCTTTTACTTCGTATTGTAGTTCTTTTCTCAGTTCTTTTCGTACAAGTTCAGCAGTTAGGCAAATATCGTGTAGCTTTAATTCTTCCAATACGGTAATCAGGGCATTGGTAGTCTTTTCTATCTCCTTGTTGATATTCCGCATTATTAGTTGAAGCTGCGGATTTCCTTTTAAGTCTGGATTTCTTTTGCTATCCTCAATTGCACCTCCTACCTCTTTGTCCCAATGCTTGGGGCAAATCTTATAGTCTTGTGGTAAATAGAATGTCATACGTTCGCCATTCAGGTTAATGCGTAGCCTAATTGGTGATAACTCTTTTGTTGCATTTTTAAGAGAGAAGCGTATCATATTTCTCCCATAAAATAATCCATTTCTTTCCATTTATTTCTCTTGTAGTTTATTATTATTTTTTTGCAAAAAGCAGTCCAGATTTCAACTTTTTGCAATGGTTCTCAAAGTGATTTCTCTTGAATGAAATTTTGAAACATGACGAAGCGTCATATAGGTTATGACAGCTCGTCATGTTGATTGTCACATGTCATACGAAAAGATTGTTTGTGATAGGTCTACCACTCGAAGTATATTCTTTCGGTGGATAAGACAGGCTATATAACAATCTTTTTTGTATTATGGCAATCCAGCTGGTTTCTAATATCTTCAATGATAGTGTCTGCGTGTATTGATAGATTATTCACAGAGTTTTTAATGCGTTCTATCTCTTTCATCTGACGGTTTCGGGCATTGCGTGATTTGGGCTTATATATTCCCAAGTCCTTGATTTCTTGCTCTATTTTCCTCATGTCTCCATTGTAATAGCGCAAGATGTTCAATATTGCATAATCCTTGAAGTTGTAAATGGAGAGGGTGTGATCGGAATACATATTATTATTGGAACATATAAACACCTTATTAAATTGTGTCAATACAGCATTGGGATTAGCTGACATTACACTCTGGAAGGAGGTATCTACAATATCCAAATCACGCATAATCTTTCGCTTATTCTCTAACTTCACCTCAAATCTAACTTTACCTCTAAAGTATTCTGTAATTTGGATAGAATTGCTCAACATTGCTAAGAATTGTTTATTCTTGGAAGCTGCAATCTCTTTTTCCTTGTTATAGATAATAATTTCTTCTCTGCAGTCTTTAGACCTTACATCTTTTTTGAATGAGATAGAATCATTCTCATATCTTTTCCACTTATACCTACGATAATTGTTGGTATAGTGATTGAGTGTATTGAGGGTGGTATCATTAAGTCTCATATCAATATCTTTGGTTATGTGTAGTTTGTTAAATTCGCAGTCCTTACATATCGCGTCAATATCAAACTTACAAAGTCCAATACGCTCCATATTACGCAAACACTGTCTAAAGGTATCCTTAGATATCAGTTGCGGATAATCTTCTAACAATAGTTTTGAGGAAAATTCAATAGTCATTCTATTGGACAATTGGTTGGCACGGATATATAAAGAGAATGGAATATGAGCCCAAGCCGTAGAATTGGAATTAGAATTGAATTCCAAAGACTCAACCTCAGCAGTCTTTGTGTTTATTTTGGTGACAAACAGCTCCTCACCCTTATCTAACAGCTTGATATTTTTGCTTGAGGTTGAAAATCTTACTGTATCAAATGTAATCTTATTTCTTTCCATTGATTTTTTTGTCATTAATGTTACTAAAATGGGTACCAAGCCCCAACTTGGTAGAAAACACAGCCTTGTCGTATTGTTCCGAGATTATTTTATCCTCATTTACTAATTGCAGGGCTATCAGAATATCGCTATACGAGAATTGCTGTTCAAGCATTTTTAATGCTATGGTCGCAATACTTCTACGGTCTCCAATATAGTCCCACTTTCTTAGTATGTCTATCTGCTGATACACTTGTGTTTGTATTCCGCTCTTTACCAAATAATCTGCAACCTGATTAGCTTCGTTTATGTTGGAATATTCAGGGAATAATGTTACCTGTGTCCTTTGTTCTCGTATTTCCCTTACATTATATGGATGAAACAGATTCACGCTGAACTTACCCTCATATCCGCTTGCAATCCATGTTGCGTATGGGTAGATGATAGACATAACTATAGCGTCAATCGGTGAGGTTACGACGCATATTTCCTTTGCCCTTAGGATCCTGTTAAGTCCAAAAGGAGTTGGAATTTTCTTAAGCTCATAACCCTTAGCTAATTCTGCACCAATAGAAAAATAGCAATTAAGGAATGGGCAAGGATCGTATGGAATATGGCTAAACTGTTTTGAAGTCTTTTGCACATAGATGTGATTATCCCCATTATTACTCTTGACAATTGAACCCGTTTTAGGGTTTGTGAGCATTACTCTAACGTCACGGATTTTGTTTTCAATGTTTTTGAAAGGAAGAATCACTCCATAGCCTCCTTGATAGGAATACCTTGTGTCTATTCTCACATCGTAATCTTTTAATATCACATCAACCTGCTTCTTAGGGAAATAACGATAGAGGAACATTGCCCATGTAGTACGACTATAATCCTCATTAGAAAACCTGTACACGCGTTCTCGTGTAATGTAATTCATAGGAATTTTCTTCTTTTGTTGCATGATTATATGTTTAAATCTGATTTTTTGATAAATTCATTGATACTCTCTTCAGGAATCAGCACACGACGATATGCTTTCTTCACTTTCAAATCGCCATTTTTTATCATGCGATTAGTCGTGCTACGAGATATTTTGAGAATCTCGCATACCTGTGCAATAGTGAAAAACTTGGGTAAAGTTGTTTTGCTTACTTCTTCCTTTAACGAAGCAATTTCAGACTTTAGCCCGTACAGCGGTTCGAGTTGTTTTTGCAAGTCAGAACCATAAAGAATATTGACTTTTGTCATCTTTTTTTTATTATTAACCTCACTCTTAATAGGCATTTAGCCTTATCGCAGTGAGATGATTATTGATTCTGCTTGCAAAGGTAAATTAGATACAAAAAAAATGAAAAAATAACTATCTAAGTAAATTTTTCGATTGTCTAAGAAAAATCTGATTTAATCTATATTAACACAATATAGCCTGATAATCAATACTTTATGCTATTTTAACTTTGGTGTAAAATGCAATGAATAAGGGGGGAAAGGCACATAATAGTATCTAATTGGTAACCAATATAGACTTAAACTGCCAAGAGAAAGTGGAAGAAAGAAATAAACAGAAAAGGAAATACATGTGAAAAGAGACCAAGTGAGAGACCAAATTTGACATTAAAGCATATCTACACTGTAGTTTGAAGATATTAATTGGGTCTCAAAATTGGAATCAACCCAAATGTTATCCCAATAATAACCTCTCTATATTAAAATGTTAATTCTTTAGAAAGGAAAATCAAAGAATTGAGTACTTAGAATTAGAGGGATAATGGCTAATAGTGTATCATAATATGCCATAGACAGGGAACCAAACCTGGTCTCCCAAAAAGTAAAGCCCTTGAAAGCATTTGACTTTCAAGGGCTTTGCAAATATAGTTGTTGTCCCAGGCGGATTCGAACCACCACTGACAGAACCAAAAACTGTAGTGCTACCATTACACCATAGGACAATCTAGGTGCAAAGGTAATGTTTCTTTCGCACACTACCAAATTTTTACTTGATTTTTTGTTATTCCTTACACATCGGCCTTTATTGTTTCGGCTGCTCTTGAAGTTCTATTACGCGCGTGATATCAAAGGAAATGGTAGACCGATTGTAACAATCATTAGCGCAAGACAGGTCAAAATCAAGACGATTTCCTGTTCTTTTGGCTCTCTTTTCGCCTTTCAATCGCAACTGATAGTGCATGAAAAAGCGGGCATCTTCTTCAGAAGTAACGACAAAAGGATGGCTTATGGTGCCGTCACCCGTTGAAGATATGGCATCAAGAACGCACGTTGCTATGCGTAGATAGTATGCTTCTGGGTCAATATCTATAGGAGAATTGGTGCCATTTCCTACCATATTACATGCTTCTCTGCCCATAAAGACGATGGCGGGGAGGCTGATAGGATTGATAGCGAGCGCCTGTTGGGCGTAGGTTATGGCTTTGTCGGTGTTGCCTTTAATAAGGGCTTTGAGCATTTCTTGAACCATTTTTTCTTCCTTTCCCTGGCTGATATAGCTTTGTCCGATATAGATTAACTGGATCTTCGCTGTGGTTAATGGAGACTTAGTCACGCCTTTTAGTAAGGTTTTCACAAGGTTTCGGATGCTGTCAGGACGCGAAGCGCATAGTGCTTTGATATGTTTCCATTCGGCCTTATCATAGCTTTTATATTCCTGAGCAGTACAGATGAGCGCGCAAAACAGAAGTAAAAAGGTGATTATATATTTCTTCATGTGACATCATTAGAGATAGATGAAGCAAATATACAAAAAAGTCTGCAAGGTAAAGTGCCTTGCAGACTTCTTTTATTGATATGCAAATGAAATCTTACTTAACGGTGATGAGATAATAGTTCTTCTTTCCGCGTTGCACGAGAAGATATTTTCCGTCGATAAGGTCATCGGTTGTGACAAGCTGATCAAAGGCAGAGAGTTTCTCCTTATTCAAGCTTACACCGCCTCCTTTGACGAGTTTTCTCATCTCACTCTTGCTTGGGAAGATGTCCATTCCCTCTTGATTGAACACATCTACAGCCGGATTACCGAGCAATGAGCGGTCAATCGTGTAGTGAGGAACATCTTTGAACACATCGTTTAGCGTGGCCTCATCCAATTGAGCGAGGCTATCCTTGGTGGCTTTACCAAAGAGTATGTTGCTCGCGGCAATGGCCATATCGAGATCTTCCTTTGAATGTACCATCGTAGTGACCTCTTCTGCGAGACGTTTCTGTAGGATTCGTCGGCCCGGATCTTGCTGATGTTCGGCTACAAGCCCATCAATCTCCTCCTTATCAAGGTCAGTAAAGATTTTGATATAACGCTCGGCATCGCTATCACTGACGTTCAACCAGAACTGATAGAAGGCATAAGGTGTGGTGCGTTGACGGTCAAGCCAAACATTTCCGCTTTCCGTTTTGCCAAACTTCTTGCCATCTGCCTTTGTAATCAATGGGCAAGTGAGACAGAAAGCCTCTGCATCGTTGCCAAGAGTACGGTGGATAAGTTCCGTTCCTGTGGTCATATTGCCCCACTGATCGTTTCCACCGAGCTGCAATCTGACGCCATAGTGCTGATATTGATAAAGGAAATCATAGCCCTGTAAAAGCTGATAAGTGAACTCAGTGAATGAAAGTCCATCGCGAGCTTCACCATTTAATCTCTTCTGTACACTGTCTTTGGCCATCATATAATTGACTGTGATGTGCTTTCCGACTTCTCTTGCGAAATCAAGGAACGTGAAATCCTTCATCCAGTCATAGTTATTAACGAGTTCTGCCTTATTCGGCTCGCTGCCATCAAAGTCAAGGAACTTCGCCACTTGCTTTTTGATGGCCTCTTGATTGTGGTAGAGCGTCTCTGAATCTAATAGGTTTCGCTCCTGACTTTTACCCGAAGGATCGCCTATCATGCCCGTAGCTCCACCAACAAGCAAGTAAGGTTTATGTCCACAACGCTGCAAATGGCGCAACATCATGATGCCACAGAGGTGACCGATATGCAGAGAATCCGCCGTGGGGTCAGTGCCTAAATAGGCCGACACCATGTGGGTCTGCAGATATTCTTCTGTTCCCGGCATGATCTGTGCAAGCATACCACGCCATTTAAGTTCTTCAACGAAGTTCTTTGCCATGTCTTTTTATATTATGAAAAGCAGCCAGATGCATTTTGAATGCGGCTGCATTGTTTATTGATATGTCGTGAGTTGGTTTCCGATGTCATTCAAGGCACGGGATCATATCCGCTTCCTCCCCATGGATTACACCTGAGAATGCGCCATATTGCCAATGCAAGTCCCTTCAACGGGCCATATTTGATGAGAGCTTGTCGGGCATATTCCGAACACGTTGGTGTGAAACGACACGATGGAGGCGTGCAAGGTGAGATGACATGTTGGTAGAAGTAGATGGGTAAAAGCAATGCTCCCACCACAAGACGCGATAGCCAATGCAAGAGAGTGTGTAGCGTTTTCATAGCTTTTCACTAATGCGTTGCATCAAGTTTCCAACCTTTTGCTTGACCATTTCAGTAGGCCAAAGCTTGTCATCAAGCCATATAAACGCCATGACGACACTCTGCTTATCTTTGACTTTGAGTGAAACAATTTGGCGTTGTAGGCGATATGCCTCGCGCACTTGACGTTTAACCCGATTGCGTTTTACGGCTCGTTTGAAATGTTTCTTAGGCACACTAACGAGCAATTGCGTAGGAGGCAGTGAGGCATCTCCTTCATCTTGCGTCATTGTCATATAGACAACACGCAACGGAAAGGCTGACATTGTATGACTATGTCCGCCATTAAAGAGCCTGTCAATAAGCTTTTTACTGCATACACGCTCTTGTTTCGGAAGTCGATGAGAGAGGTTTTCCACCATCTACTGCTATCGGTTTATAACGATTTACTTATTCTCTGCAAGATAAGCCTTTAGCGCTGAGGTCATCGAAGGATGCTCCTTACTCGGCGCAACAAGGTCAATGTGCATGCCTTGTGCCTCAACTTCTTTCGCTGTTGCAGGCCCAAAAGCCGCTATTTTGATGTCACCTTGCTTGAAATCTGGAAAGTTTTTCTTCAGTGCTTTGACGCCCGTTGGACTGAAAAACACCAGCATATCATAGTCGAAGTCTTTCTTTTCTTCTTCTGTAAAGTCATTACTGATTGTGCGATACATCACACATTCGCTGTGCTTTAGCCCCTTACTATCGAGCATATTCTTTATATCGTCGTTATGAACACTACTCAACGGCACCAAGTATTTCTCGTCTTTATGCTTCAACATCTGTGGCATGAGGCCATCAATCTTACCATTTGTGCCAAAGAAAACCTTGCGTTTACGATATTGAACATACTTTTGTATGTAAAGAGCAATGGTCTCTATGAGGCAAAAATACTTCATATCCTCAGGTATAGTGATGCGTAATTCCTTTGCAAGCTTAAAGTAATTATCTATCGCATGACGTGAGGTGAACACTACAGCTGTATGATCTAACATGCTAATCTTTTGCTGTCTGAACTCTTTAGAGGATATTCCTTCAACCTTAAAGAATGGTCTAAACACCATCTCTACACCGTGTTCTTGGGCAAGATCGTAATAAGGCGACTTCTCACTTGCAGGCTTTGGTTGAGAAATTAGAATCTTCTTTATCATTGATGTCTTAAAAATTGATTTTCAAATAACTATTAATCGTCGCCAAAACTCCCCACAATGCGAGCAAGGGTATGACTTCAAGCGCACAAAAGTACAAAATATTCTGCAGAAAACTACCTTTATATCTGAAAAAGATAAGATAGGTCTTATAAAACGAAAGGATTTTAAGTAGAATAATGATAAATGAAGAATAAATCATGGCATGATGCAGTTCTAGACCAAAGTAGGCCATAAGCATCACAACAGGAAATATTAACAAGCCCTCTGTTGACACGATAAAGAAGAATGACTTCAGCCATTGTTCATTTTTTTTCGCATCAAAGAACGTCAAGTCTACTATCGAATAAGCGGCTATTTTCAATAGGAAATAGGCTAAGATTCCACCCGTAAACCATCCTATTACCTTATATTGTTCAACGATAAATGTGTCACTTATCGTGGCACGTGTATAGAAAAAGAACAGCAACGAGAGTTGAAGACACGTCTGAAGCATTAAGAAGAACTGGAAGCGAAGCTCGCTTGAAGTCTCTGAAATGACTGTAGTTTCACCATGTTGAACATAGAAGAAGTTCTTCGCTTGACGCTGAATGAATCGCTTCGACTTAGTATATCCCACCATACAAATAATGAAACAAGACAACAGAATACCTGTAATGACATTGTCAGACGCTACAGAATAAGGCACAGGGTCACCTGCAACACCCAATCTTCCACCAGGTTGTTCGGGATGAAACAACGGAGATTTTGAGAAGAATGATTCCTTATAATACCGCGGAAGCGTTACATCTCGCCAGCTTTTCCCAACGGGTTGTCCTGGAAGATGTAACGTATCAGGTCGATTACTCCAACGAATCTTACTGGGTTTAATATGTGCTTGAATGGCAGAATCTTGCTGTTCAGGCGTGGCATTCTTAGGCAACCACCCTATGACTTCAGCCGGAGTGAGTTGCTTCTGCACACGAACAGCCGCACCTTGTCGGCCTTGTTGCATCTCAGCACTTGCGATAGAATCTTCTTGTTGCATGGTTTCGGGGAGTTGAAAAAAGGGCAGATAGCAACTCTATCCACCCTCTTATTATGCTGTTATAGGTTGAATGCGCGCTTGATTTCGTCCACACGATCGAGCTTTTCCCATGTAAACAGCTCAACATCTATAGTCTTTGACTCATGATAATGACTTGTAAACGTCTTCTTTACCACCTCATTCTTGCGTCCCATATGACCATAAGCAGCAGTCTCTAAGTACATAGGCTGGCGCAGTTTCAGCATTCGTTCGATAGCACGTGGGCGCAAATCAAACATCTCTTTGATTTTCTTTGCAATCTCACCATCACTCATTTGCACCTTACTTCGACCGAAAGTATCCACATAAACACTAACGGGTTGTGCCACGCCTATAGCGTAAGCAAGTTGCACAAGCATTTCATCTGCAACGCCAGCTGCCACCATATTCTTTGCAATATAACGTGTAGCATAGGCGGCAGAACGGTCTACTTTCGACGGATCTTTACCCGAAAAGGCACCTCCTCCGTGTGCTCCCTTGCCACCATACGTGTCAACTATAATCTTACGTCCCGTCAAACCAGTATCTCCATGAGGTCCACCTATGACAAATTTACCCGTAGGATTGACAAAGTATTTAATGTCATCATTGAACAATGCCAATACTTTTCCACCCAACTTTGCCTTTACACGTGGGATAAGAATATTGATAACATCGTCGCAAATCTTAGCCAACATCGCCTTATCGTCGTCAAGGAAGTCATCGTGTTGCGTGCTAACAACAATCGTATCAATACGAAGTGGAATACCAGCATCACTATATTCAATCGTCACTTGACTCTTTGCATCAGGGCGAAGATAAGTCATCTGCTTTCCTTCACGGCGAATTTCCGTCAAGGTTTGCATCAACAAGTGAGACAACTCCAATGAAACAGGCATGTAATTCTCGGTCTCATTCGTTGCATAACCAAACATCATACCTTGATCTCCGGCACCCTGCTCGTCCTCATCTGTACGACTTACGCCTCTGTTTATATCGTCGCTTTGCTCATGAATGGCTGTCATTACGCCGCAAGAGTCGCCATCAAACTGATATTCGGCTTTCGTATAACCAATCTTTTTGATTGTGTTTCGGGCGATAGTCTGTAGATCTATATACTCGTTTGAACGCACTTCACCCATTATTACCACTTGACCTGTCGTGCAAAATGTCTCTATTGCACAATGAGAATGCTCGTCATAAGCGAGGAATTGGTCAAGTAACGCATCTGAAATCTGGTCGGAAACCTTGTCTGGATGACCTTCAGACACCGACTCTGAAGAAAATAAATAGCTCATTCTTCCATTACTTTTTTAGCGTGGAAAAACACCAAGTAACCGTAAAATCTGAGGGGGATTTTGCAGTTTTAGCATTTTTTTATGTGGTTGCAAGCAGCCAAATTCTTCCACAAATGTTACACTTAATATATTAATCGCCTGCAAAGTTAGACATAATTCATGAGAAAACAAAATAATAACTCACGAAAAACATCTCTCTCTTTAACCTGTTTTAACTGACAATCAACAGATAATGCCGCCAAAAAACACGAATAAACATGAAATGTAATGATGCAAATGTCGTTGATATAAAAGGCAAATAAAGCCTCTCCCCCAGCCCCTCTCCGAAGAGAGAGGGGAGTAGTTAGCCATGCAAATAGAGGGTGTTATTTGAAGGTTAATTGGTGGTATTGATATTGTTGATTATGAAGCATAAAATAATTTGGTGCAAATCATCGCATAATTTGCCGCGTTTTACACGATGAAATGACGCAAATTAGCGCGTGAAATAGTACAAATTGTTGCATGAGGTATTGGATATTAAATTATGCCTCGATACATATTGTTTCACATATTATTTGAATCAACGTCGTAGATAATGGTTATTTCCGCGTGCCAAGCCATTAAATCAAGTTGTAAGACGAAACAAACCGTATCGAAAAATGCATGTCTCAACGCCATAGGTGTTGTGCTTTTGATAGCCCAGGGTTGCCAAACGATAGTGCAGGCTACCCTGGGTTAACGTATGTTGTGCGTGGAACAACGCCGTAGGTGTTGCGCTTTTTCGGCGTTATCTACCATGAATTCAGGCGCGAAAAAACGTAATTCATGTTACGGATTGAACGTACCAACGCCGTAGGTGTTACGCTTTCTAAGCGTAATTCAACATAAAACACCTCACTATAACCATGCTTTCATAGAAAAAGCTCAACACCTATGGCGTTGAATCTCCTTGCGAATACTCACCCGGGGTAGGCTCGTTCCTCGCCAACCCCGGGCTATCAAAAGAACAACTCGTACCGAGTTGCACCATGAGGGCATTTATATTGCGAAATTCATCCATTGAAGTACCGGCATGACACCTATGGTGATACGTGGTTACAACATATAAAATTGTGAATACATCCATTGGAATATTAGCACGACATCTACGGCCTTGCGTGGTTGTAACATTCATTATGATAGATGTTTCCATTGGAATATTAGCACGACACCTACGGCGTTGCCACCTCACTGAATATAAGGTGTGTAACTATTGCATGAAAATTATACTATTGATGTTATGTCTTTCTTTCTGAATCACCATTAAATCATGGTGTGTAATCATGCAATCAGCCATGCAATGCCGTTCACATACCCCCTCATTCAGCCTTTATCAATGAAACGCAAAAATATAGTTTGCAGGGCAATGTAATGGCCTTGTAACGACAATTCCATTTCAAAAACTTTGCAATTTCAATAAAAGATTGTATCTTCGCAACAGATTACATGAACAGAGATGGGACGAATGACGATTGAATGACCTATCGTTTGTTGGGCGAAGCAGGTTTCGCAATCCCCATTTATGAATGAGTTCATGATGGAAAATCAGAGTTTTGGAAATAAAAAATAAATCAAAGAAAAGATGAAAAAGCTATTTCTCGCACTTACTTTTATGGCAATGACGCTCACGATTAGTGCGCAGTCACCTCTTAAATATGGGTATTTCAGTTTCTCAGAGGCATTGAAAGCAATGCCAGGATATGCCGTTTCAGAACGTGACATGGCTGCCCTTCGTGCAAAATATGAAGAAGAAGGTAAGCGTGTTGAAGACGATTTCAACAAGAAATACGAGCAGTTTCTTGACGGACAACGTGACTTTGCTCCGCTGATTCTACAGAAACGGCAAGCTGAGTTGCAAGAGATGATGGAGAAGAACGTGGCATTTAAGAACGAGTCTAAACGTTTACTTGATCAAGCAGATGCCGAAAGTAAGGCTGCACTTAAAGTGCGTTTGCGTGCTATTGTGGCTCGCATTGGTGCCGAACGCGGCTATGCTTTCATCCTCAACACAGACAATGATGCCGTTCCTTACGTGAATAATATTGTGGGAGAAGACATCAACGCGCTCGTAAAAGATGCTGTAAAGCGTTAAAAGATGACGAAGTTTCCCGAACAACCAGGGCCGATAGGCGTGTTCGATTCAGGCTATGGAGGACTTACTATCCTGCATGGCATTCGTCAATTGCTGCCCCAATACGACTATATCTACCTCGGAGATAATGCCCGTGCGCCTTATGGCACGCGCTCGTTTGATGTGGTTTATCAGTTCACTCGACAAGCCGTTATGAAACTCTTTGAGTTGGGTTGTCACCTTGTTATCCTCGGATGTAACACTGCTTCGGCTAAAGCTTTGCGCAGTATTCAGCAGAATGATTTACCGAATATCACCCCTTCACGCCGTGTGTTGGGTGTAATCAGGCCCACAGCAGAGGTGATTGGCACACTAACCCAAAACAATCATGTGGGTCTTTTGGCTACTGAGGGAACGGTGAAGAGCCATAGTTATGAGCTCGAAATCAAGAAACTATGGCCCGAAATCAAAGTAACGGGCGTGGCATGTCCGTTTTGGGTGCCCTTAGTTGAATACAATGAAGCCGATAGTCCGGGTGCCGATTACTTTGTAAAGAAGCGTATTGACGACCTCATGCGACGTGATCCGGCGATAGATACCATTATACTTGGCTGCACACACTACCCCATTTTAATGCCTAAAATCGTTAAGTATGTGGCACCAGGAGTGCGGATTATCCCACAAGGTGAATATGTTGCAGGAAGTCTTCAAAGCTATCTTAGCCGACATCTTGACATCGAACAGCAGATAACGCAAGGCGGTTCGTGTCGTTATCTGACTACCGAGAATCCCGAACGCTTTAAGGAAAGTGCGCAAGTCTTTTTGCATGAGCGTGTCAATGTGGAGCATGTTGAGTTGTGACATAGGCCTATCTGTTTAGGTTATTCCTTCATTCTTCTGTGTGTTTCTTTTTACTTTCTATTTAGAAATGATATGAAACATCGGAAGATTTTTTGTTTTTCATGGTTTTACATGATGCACATCTGCGCACAAAATGAGGTGAAAAGCAAGCTGATTTCATGTGAATGAGCATGCATTGCGTAGTGAATCACACGATATGTTCTTGTGAATCATCTTGCATTTTATTCTATCTTGCGCATCGTTCACAAATAAATCGTGTAGGGTTTTTACAGTGATAAAATACCTATTATATAGTATTGTATAGCTAATTTATATAAATTAACTTTGCAGTTCCTATGTGTGTGCCGTTTGCACACCATAAGGAGAGTACTTATATGCGTATTAATTAAGAAACAACCTACACCATTATTAAATGAAACATCTAAAGATTCTTTTCGTGTTTACACTGCTTTTTGCAGC
>QWBZ01000372.1_pt1 | contig 41779 bp, 11 predicted proteins | sample 1972441 | NCBI WGS metagenome assembly QWBZ01 (sample SAMN09866721, study PRJNA288562) | Human oral metagenome isolate term6_saliva, whole genome shotgun sequencing... | isolation source: mouth | host: Homo sapiens | place: USA: California
TCGTAGTTTCGAGGGTCTAGCGAACCCATGAAATGATCTCGGTTCATGGAGGTCGTCCAGAGCCGCGCTTCGGTTTTTATACTTCCAAACGTTCGCCTGTCGGAGGGGTCGTACCACTTTGCCGCTTCAATCTTTGCGGCCTGTAGTTTGTGTGCTTCATCAAGGGCAGGGGCGAGGTCGGTATCCCGCGAGGCGAGGGTAACGACGTCGTAGCTGCCTGATCGGGCGAGCCTAACGAGTGCGAGGGCGCACATAACGTCAATGCCCTTTTCTCTGCGAGATGATCGGATCGGAATCTTATTTCCCTCCATCCATTCCCAGTTGTACTTGAGTGGGCGCAGAGTTACCGAGACGGCATTGTGATGTCCGTACTCCCATTGTGATTGTTGCTCAAGGTTGCGGCGGTAACCGTCAGGGTCGTCGTCGGGGATTGGGATGCCGCGGAAGACTTCGACTCGTGAAACTTCAACCTCATGTTGGCCATCCTTGTTACGTGCCTTCGCAAGTTGCTTCGCGAACCGAAACGGGTCGATCAGGCTCTCCTCGATAGGGCGGCCGGGCAGAAAGAGTTGGGCGGCTGTGAGGTGAACGTTCTGATAGTCGATGACGACGGCCATACGCACAGTCATTGTGACGCCTCCGGATAGAGTAAACCCCGCCAATCCCTGGGGATGACGGGGAGCTATGGCAGGAAGCATAGCAGCTGTGCATGCCGTTATGCAAGACAATGTGCCGTGGATCTGTTGAAGGGTAGCGCGTGGATGCCCGCAAGGTAGCTCCCGAGAAACTCAAGACGATCATCCGGCACCCGATCAAACTCGCGGGCGACGCCTAACAGTCCGAATTGCAGCGGCCCGGTCCGCACCGAGCTGTCAGGTGGTCCCCTCCCGCGCGGGCGCGGACCTACTGGCCTCCGTGCGGGAATGCGGGTAATGTTGGTCTGTTCACAACCTAACCAAAGGAGAACATGATGCTTGTGGTGACGACCCCGACCGTTGAGGGTACGCCGATTAAGCGCTACATCGGCATGGTATCCGGCGAGACGTTCGCCGGTGTCAATGTCTTCAAGGACTTTGGCGCCAGCCTGTCCAATATGTTCGGCGGCCGCGCCTCCCAGTACGAGGAGGAGATCGGCAACGCCGCCGCAACGGCCGTCAACGAGATGTGCGCACGCGCGCAGGCGATGGGTGCCAACGCGGTCGTCGGCGTGAAGGTTGACTACTTCACGGCCGGCAGCGACAACGGTATGCTCGCCGCAATTGCGACGGGAACCGCCGTCATTCTCTGAGTGCATCGGGCCGTCGAGGCGCGACCATACACACACCCGCCGGGGGGGCGTGGGCACTGATGTCCGAGGCCTCCTGGCGGGTTTGTGTCTGCGCGTGTCCGCGCTTGGGTTGGCGAAGGCTTCACGTGTGGGACCAGTCAAAATAATACAAAACTAGTGCAACTAAGGTGAGACTAAAATAGGGCAGTCTACCCTATTAATCGTCGAGGGTAAAGCCCTTGACAGATGCCGAGAATAAAGGCAGACGAGGTTAGTTTTTGGAGGCTCCCCGCTCTAGTCTTGACACTGGGTGTGTCACCGTGACGCGACGCGCCCCACGCCCAGTTGTCAACTAAGTGAGCCACGGATGTCCCATCGATCAATCACGGCGCTGGCGCTGGTAGTAACCGGCGCCCTCGCAGCGACCACAGTCAGTATTCCGGCAGCCTTCGCTGCCGATGATGAGAACCAGACGCAATCCGGCACCGCCGCGCAGAGCCCGACGCAGGGGACCGAGGACACCCAGGCCTCGTCCTCCGACGCGCAATCGGCAGCCCCCACGCCCTCCGACAGCGCCGACGAGGCCGGGGAAGACACCGCGAGCACCACCCCCGAGCCTGCCGACGACACCCCGACCACGTTTATCGTCCAGATGGAGGGAACGAACGCGGGAGTGCCCTGGACACAGCGCGCCTTCGGCCATTCCTTCTCCACCAAGCACCAGACCGTCAAGGACCGCGTCGCGGCCTCGATCGAGGCTGCGTTCCCCGGCGCCTCCATCACGCACGTGCGTGACTACACCAACGCCTTCGACGGCTTCGCGATTGAGGCACCCGCCGCCGCGCTCGAGGCCATCAAGGGCACCGAGGGCGTCAAGACCGCCTTCATCGAACGCCACCACAAGCCGATGGTCGTCGACGGCGACACCGGCGTGGCCGGCGTGGACGCCGTGAACCCCGAGCTGAAGAACGGGTCCTCCCTTGAGATGACCCGCGCGAACCAGACCCCGCAAAAGGGCGACAACCAGGTCATCGAGGTCATCGACACGGGTATCGAGTCCACCCACCAGGCCTTCTCCGGGTCCATGGACGGCGTATCTGTGCGCCTGTCGCAGCACGACGTCGAGGTCCTCGCCAGCCAGCTGAGCCACGGCAAGACCGGTGCCTACATCAACGCGAAGATCCCCTTCGTCTTCGACTACGCCGACAACGACGCCAACGTGCTGCCCACCTCCACCAAAGACCTGTCCCACGGCACGCACGTCGCCTCCATCGCGGCCGCCAACGCGCCCGACCTGCAGGGCACCGCGCCCAACGCCCAGATCATCGTGGCCAAGGTCGCCGCCGACAAGGACGGGGCAATCCCGGACAGCACCGTGCTGGCGGCCCTCGACGACGCGGTCGTCCTCAGGCCCGACTCGATCAATCTCTCGCTCGGTGACGATGCGGGCATGGGTACCGAGGCTGGAACCGTCTACTCCGAGGTGTACAACAACCTCGCAGCAGCCGGCGTGACCGTCAACGCCGCCGCTGGCAACTCCTACTCGAGCGCCTTCTCGAACTACTCGGGTAAGGGCAAGCCCTATGCGACCGACCCCGACGCGGGCACGGTCTCCGAACCCGCTTCCTACGGCTCGACCCTGGCCATTGCCTCGGTCAACAACCAGGACGCCCTGCCCTACCTGACCTACGGTGACAAGAAGGTTGTCTACCGCAAGTCCCGCGGACTCAAGGATGCTTTCGTGCCCAGCCTGCTGGACATCACGGAGGGCACCTACACCGTTATCTACGGCGGAATCGGCGACGCGGCAGCCCTGGAGACGATGGTCGCGCAGCACCCCGGTGACCTGTCCAACGTCATCGTCCTGGAGGACCGCGGCGGATCGGACAGCGCGACCGGCGCGGACATGACGCACGAGGCCAAGGTCAGCGCGCTGACCAAGCTGAGCTCGACGCCCGCTGCCCTCATCATCGGCGACGCTGACGAGACGGACACCCCCTACGTGGCGACCATCGAGTCCACGCACACGTTGCCCACCGTGACCATCACGAAGAAGGAGAAGGACGCGCTGATCGAGGCCATCAACGCCGCCGACTCTCACTCCATCTCCATCTCGAACCCGCACGCGGGCCTCGAGCTGGCCTCGAACAACCCCACGATCTCCGACTTCACGTCGTGGGGCGTCACCCCGAACCTGACCCTCAAGCCCGAGGTTGCGGCCCCCGGCGGCAACATTGTGGCAGCGGTCCTGGGCAATGAATACCGATCGATGTCCGGTACGTCCATGGCGACCCCGCAGGTTGCGGGCATCACGACGCTCGTGCGCCAGCGCCTCAACGAGGACCCGGAGTTCGCCTCCCTGTCGGCCGACGAGAAGACGACGATCGTCACCAACTTCCTGATGGGCACCGCCCACCCGCTGCTGGACGTCGATCAGAACAACGGCACCTACTACTCCCCGCGTCGCGTCGGCGCAGGTCAGGTGGACGCGGTCGCGGCCACGACCTCGTACGTGTACCCGACCGTGGTGGGAGCTGCCAACCCTTCGCGCCCCAAGGCTGACCTGGGAGACGGCACGTCGGGCTGGAGCTTCCAGGTGGAGCTCACGAACGTATCGACCGAGGCCCACACCTACACGCTCGGCGGCCAGGCGCTGTCCGAGATCGTCGAGGGCGAGCTCTTCACCGAGCACTCCACCAACTGGGCAGGGCAGGGCATCGACCTGACCTTCTCCTCCGAGTCCGTGACCGTGCCCGCCAAGTCGAGCGCCACCGTGACCGTCACCGTGACCCCGCGCTCGGCCTTCGCCTCGTACGCGAACGCGAACGCGCCCAAGGGCACCTTCATCGACGGCGCCGTGACCTTCACGAGCACCGACGGAGCTCCCGACCTGACGGTTCCCTACATGGGCTTCTATGGTTCCTGGGGCGCGCCCGCAGTCTTCGACGGCAAGTGGTACGACGGCACGACCAGCACCGCGCACGCCTGCTCCTCGACCCTGATGAACCCGGCGACGGACGTGCCCCTGGGCGCCCTGAACCCGCTGGTCGGCCAGGACCCGATGTCCGTGCGCGCGGTCGATCCCGCCTACTTCATCATGTCTCGCTCCGCGGCCCAGGAAGCACCCAACAAGATGCTTCCGCGCACGTGCATGCTGCGTAACACGCCGGAGCTGACCTACACGTACACGAACGAGGCCGGGGACACCGTGCGCTCCTATACCTTCCAGCGCGCGAAGAAATCCCTGTTCAGCTTCGCCGCGGGCGCCGTGCAGCCCGTGGAGAGCCAGGAGGGCAACAACCCGGTCTTCGACGGCTTCGACAAGGACGGCAACGAGTTGCCCGACGGTCGTTACAAGCTGACGATCGAGGCCTCCTCGGTCGCGCCCTCCTCCACCAAGCAGGAGCTGACGTGGGAGTTCGCGCTGGACACCCAGGCGCCCACTATTTCGAACGTCGCCGTGACCGGTGAGGGCGACGCGCGCGTCGTCTCCTTCGACGTCGCCGATAACTCGCCGCTGGCGGGTATCGCGTTCTCCGAGTCTCCCACGTCTCGCCACTACTACGACGAGAAGGAGGCCGTGGGCGCGAACCGAGCGGCCGACGGCACCTACTCCAAGCACTACGAGATCAAGTGGGCGGACCTGGTCGACCGCGCGGACTCGTCCGACCCGGCGACCTCCTACCTGTACGCCTGGGACTGGGGCAAGAACCAGGCCCGCCAGCAGATCCGCTTCCAGACCATCCCGATGACCTCGCTGACGCTGACCCCGGCCGAGTCCACGGTTGTCGCCGGTGAGAAGGTCTCGCTGACCGCCTCCTACGAGCCGACGAACGCCAACGTGACCGACCTGGTGTGGTCCTCCTCGGACGAGGCCGTGGCGACCGTGAGCGCGACCGGCGAGGTGAGCGCTGTGGCCGCGGGCGACGCGACGATCACCGTGACCGACGCTTCCCAGCCGACTCTGACGGCCTCCGCGACGGTCCACGTGCGTGAAATCTCCGAGGACGCGGGCATCGAACTCGCGCAGACCTCCGTCGCCGTGAAGGTGGGGGAGGAGTCCGCCCTCAAGGCGTACCTGGCTCCCTCGCTGGCTGGCCGTGAGGTCACCTGGAGCGTCGAACCCGCCGATCTGGCGACCGTCGTGGCCGGAACCGAGTCGACGACGGCGACCCTGACGGGCGGCGATCACGCGGGTGTTGGCACGCTGAGTGCGACCGTCACGAACGAGGCCGGCACGGCTAAGACCGCGCAGATCCCCGTGACTGTGCGTTCCGCCGACGCCGACGACTTCGTGATCGACGACAGCGGCGTGCTGACCGCCTACAAGGGCAGCGCGACCGACGTCGTCATCCCCGAGGGCGTCACCGACATCGGCGAGCGCGCATTTGCCAGCTCGACCGTGGAGAACGTGACGATCCCCGCCGGTGTGCGCACCATCGGCAACGAGGCGTTCATCTACTCCTCGCTCAAGAAGATCACCTTCCAGGACGACAAGGCTGCCCCTTCGCAGCTGACGTCGATCGGTGATCGCGCCTTTGCGCACACCTCCCTGGAGGCGCTGGCCCTGCCGCGTTCCGTCGCGACGATTGGCGCCGAGTTCATCGACTACGTCACGACTCTGACGACGCTGTCCTTCGGCCCGAAGGTCTCCGGCGAATCGGTGACCTCCGGATACGCGGAGACCCGCGCGCTGACCAGCGTCGAGGTCGATGCGGACAACCCGTTCTACGACAGCGTGGATGGCGTCCTGTACTCCAAGGACCACTCGCGCCTGATCCTGTACCCGACGGCGAAGAACTCCGGCGGAACGTACACGGTGATGGATGGGACCACTGAGATCGCGAACCGGGCGTTCACGGAGTCCGGCCTGGTGACCGTGACCCTGCCCGCGTCTCTGCGCTCGATCGGCGACGAGGCCTTCCGCCTCTCCTCGCTGACCTCGCTCACCCTGCCCGAGGGCTTCGAGACGATCGGAACCTGCGCGTTCTGCAACGCGAGCAAGCTGGAAACCGTTGACCTGGGCGGCACTGTCACGATCAAGGGCAGCGCCTTTGAGTCCAGCGGCTCCAAGCTGAGCGTCAACTACCGCCCAGAGCTGGGCAGGCTGGTCTCCATCGGTGACTTCGCTTTCAGCCGCGCCGGCCAGTCCTCCGTGACCCTGCCGGATTCGGTGACCACTGTTGGTGAGCAGGCCTTCTCGGAGACGGGCACCCTGACCTCGTTCCACATCGGTGCGGGTGTGACTTCCTTCGGCGAGACCGCGCTGTACAACTCCAACAAGATCGCGTCGCTGACCGTTGCCGAGACCAACACGGTGTACTCGGCCGACAGCAACGTCCTGTATCGCAAGGCGGACGACGGCTTGCACCTGATTCTGTCCCCGGCCGCGAACTCGCTCACCGATTACACGGTGCGCGCGGGCACGGTCGAGATCGGTGCCGCGGCGTTCCGCGCCAACAAGACGCTCACGCGCGTCGTCCTGCCCGCTGGCCTGAGGGTCATCGGCGACGAGGCCTTCGCCGAGTGCAAGGCCCTGACCGAGCTGGTCATCCCGGACTCGGTGGAGCGCTCGACCGGCGTCGTCAACAACTCCCTGGAGGTCGTCGAGTACGGCACGAAGGTGCGCTCGATCCGCATGGAGGGCAGCTGGGTTCCGATGCCTCGCCGCATCATCGTGCGCGGTGGCGTGGACGGCTCCTTCGTCTACGACGGTCGCCCGACGAACGGTCGTCGCCAGAGCGCCTTCTTCGGCGAGGGCATGACCTCCGTGTCCTTCGGCGTTGACGTGCCGCGCGTCCTCGTGCTGCCGTCCACGCTGACCCGCCTCGACCTCGAGCCCGAGCTGAGCGACGAGAAGAAGGCGGACACGCAGGTCTACGTCGTCGCCCCCGAGGGTTCTGCGGCGTGGAACGTCGCCAAGGCCGCGCTTGAGGCCGCGGGTATTGACGTCGCGCAGCTGCACAGCATCACGCTCCCGGCGGTGGCCTTGTCGGGTACCGGCATTGCCGAGGCCGGGGCTGGGTATACGCTGACGGGTCCGGCTGGCACGCCCGTGGATGTGACCGCGTCCGTGACGGGTGGCATCGCTGGTACGTCGCAGGTTCGCGCCGTGCAGGTCGGTGCGGATGGCACCGAGACGCTGGTCCGTGACTGGACCGCGATGACGGATAACGGGGACCGCGCGCCCGTGGCCTCCGCGACCTTCCCGTGGACCCCGACCGGCACCGACGTTGCTCTGCGCGTCGAGGTGCGCGACGCCTCGTACGTGACGAATAGGGTGCGTCTGGCGATGCCGGGTGCCCCCGAACCGACGCCGGACCCGGCGCCCAACCCGGACCCGGCGCCCAACCCGGACCCGGCGCCGAACCCGGACCCGGCGCCGAACCCGGACCCCGCGCCGAACCCGGACCCCGCGCCGAACCCGGACCCGGCACCCAACCCGGACCCCGCGCCGAACCCGGACCCCGCACCCAACCCGGACCCGGCACCGGCGGAGGGCGCGTGGATGAGTGACGCGCGCGGTTGGTGGTATCGCCTGGCCGATGGGTCCTTCCCGAAGGACACCGCGCTCGTGATTGGCGGATCCGTCTATCGTTTCGACGAGTCCGGTTACATGCGCACCGGCTGGGTCAAGGACCAGGGATCGTGGTTCTACCACCAGGCATCGGGCGCCCAGGCGGTCGGCTGGGTGAAACAAGGCGCGTCGTGGTTCTACCTGGATGAGGCAACCGGCGCGATGGCTACCGGCTGGCTGCACCTCGGCTCTTCCTGGTTCTACATGAGCCCCGAAGGTGTCATGACGACCGGTTGGGTCAGGGTCGGCGGATCGTGGTTCTTCCTCAACCCCGACAGTGGCGCGATGGCCACGGGGTGGATGATGATCCGCGGCACTTGGTACTACCTGAGCCCGGCCGACGGTGCGATGGTCACCGGCTGGCTGCAGATCGGCGACTCCTGGTACTACCTGCAGCCTTCGGGCGCGATGGCTACCGGCTGGGTCTGGATCGGATGGAAGTCGCGCCCCGGACAAGAAGTCCGGGGCGCGAACCTATAAAGTCACAGGGTTTTCTCAGGTTGCCTCGGGTCTCCCACAAGGTTGGCCTCCTAGAGTAGACGTCACGACAAGGGAATACGGCACGGGCCAATCGGGTCCGGGAGATGCCGACGAGAATCGTTGTGAGGAGTCATCTGGGAGAACGTGCACTGTGTTGATGGGATACGCCGTGGGGCCGACCGCAGGGTCGGCCCCACGGCGTATCTGCGCCCGCGGTGAGGCATCCCGTTAGAGGTGACGATCGGATGCAAGTAAGAGTGGTCAGAGTCCGCATTGCTTGGGGTGGTCGCACGTGGGTGTCGTGGCGCGGCGAGAGAGGTGTGAGCGATTTGTTGTTGGTGGCGAATGGTACTGTGGGTGGGGTGCACACTTCGGTGATTGCCGCATCGTGAGAAGGATTGGCGTCACAAGCGGGTGACGTTAGTGTGCGGAGTAATGTGTGATGCGCGTTCGTGTCGCATGGTCCGAACCGCCGTTTACCGAATTGTCAACACAGGGAGCATAGTCATGTCTCATCGACACATGGCGGCGCTTGCAGTAGCGCTGACCGGAGTTGTTTCTTTCTCTACGGTCAGCGTTCCCGCAGCGTTCGCGGCCGACTCTGGGGCGGTGTCGCACTCCAGCGTTGTCGCGCCGGCCGCGCAGCCCAATCCGTCCGAAGATTTCGAGATCGACAAGAACGGTGTTCTCACCGCCTACACGGGAACCGCCACGGAGGTCACGATCCCCGACGGTGTCACCGAGATCAGCACTGAGGCGTTCGATAACGCGCAGCTGACGAAGCTGTGGATCCCCGCGAGCGTACGTGTCATCGGCGATGATGCCTTCGTGAGTCAGGAGCTGAAGGAGCTCACCTTCCAGGATGACAAGGAGCATCCCTCCCAGCTCACCACGATTGGGGATCGTGCGTTCCAGTCAACGACTCTGACGACCTTGACGCTGCCGGGCTCCGTGGTGACGATCGGCTACAACGCGTTTGCGGGGATGAGTGGGCTCACGTCGATCCGCCTGGGAGCCAATGTTGGTGCGGACCAGCTGGTGGCGGCCTTTGTGGGAACAAGCGCGCTCACTTCCATCGAGGTCGATGCTGCCAACACAAACTACGCGAGCGTCGACGGTGTCTTGTATTCGAAGGATCATTCGCACCTGATTGCCTATCCGCAGGCAAAGAATAGGGGAGGGGCCTACGCAGTCGTTGGTGGGGTCACGCAGATCGATGACTACGCGTTCGCGGGTGCGACCATTGCGACGGTGACGCTGCCTTCCTCGCTGCGCACGATCGGTGAGTACGCGTTTGAAAGCTCTCGGCTCACGTCTGTGACCCTGCCGGATTCGCTTGAGACGATCGGTTCCTGGGCGTTCTCGAACGCCTCGAGTCTCACTCGGGTGGACTTGGGTGGCACGACCACGGTGTCGGATAACGCCTTCCTGAATGATCGTGCGTTGACCGAGGTGAACATGCGTCCCGAGCTGGGAAGGCTCACGGCGGTCGGTGACGATGCGTTCGGCGGCTGCACGAAGCTGACCAGCTTGGTTGTTCCTGCGTCCGTCACCTCGTTCGAAGGCGTGTCGAATACCGGCGTGGACACGCTCGAGCTGGGGGATCGTGTCAGCAATCTGCGCATGGTCACGCGCGGCGTCCGCAACGTCCGCCACATTGTCGTACGCGGCGGCGTGGACGGCGAGTTCTACTCCGAGGGCCGTGCCTCGAACGGCCGCCCGGAGAGCGCATTCTTCGGCGAGGGGATGACGACGTTCTCCTTCTGGAGCGAGACACCGCGCGTCATTGTGTTGCCTTCGACCGTGACCTCACTGCAACTTGACGAAGAAGCCGACGCCGACACGAAGGCGAACACCACCATCTACGTTGCTGGGGCCAAGGGATCGCAGGCCTGGAAGACAGTCAAGGCAGCGATGGAGAGTGCCGGATACAAAACGGCGAACCTGTTGGAATACTCCGCGCCCACGCTCGCTCTGTCGGGCACTGGCATCGCCGAGGCCGGGGAGGGGTACGCGCTGAACGCTGGCCTGGGTGCGCCGACGACGGTGACCGTCACCGCTACCGGCGGTACCCAGGACGTGCGCGAGGTGCGCTTCGTTCAGGTCGGGCCGGGCCATGCCGAAACCGTCCTCCAGGATTGGAGCGCCCTCGCGTCTCGCACGGCATCCTTCGTGTGGACCCCGACCAGTGCGACTGTGGGCCTGCGTGTCGACGTGCGCGACGCCTCCTATGCCCTGCATTCGACGAGGCTGAGTGTCGGATCTTCTCCGGCTCCCGAGCCGCAGACCGGTGGATGGAAACAGGATGCTCGCGGCTGGTGGTATGTCAACGCAGACGGCTCCTATCCGAAGGATCAGGCGCTGACGATTGGCGGAACCGTGTACCGATTCGATGCCTCTGGATACATGCGCACGGGCTGGGTGAAGGACGGCGGATCGTGGTACTACCACACCGGCTCGGGTGCTCAGGCGAGCGGATGGGCCGCCGTTGGCAGCTCCTGGTATTACCTGGATCCCTCCAGTGGTGCCATGGCGACCGGGTGGCTCAAGGACGGCGCCTCCTGGTACTACCTGAATCCCTCCAGTGGTGCCATGGCGACCGGCTGGCTCAAGGACGGTGGCTCCTGGTATTACCTGGATCCCTCCAGTGGTGCCATGGCGACCGGGTGGCTCAAGGATGGCACCTCCTGGTACTACCTGGATCCCTCCAATGGGGCAATGGTAACCGGGTGGCTCAAGGACGGCGCCTCCTGGTACTACCTGAATGGTGCCGGTGATATGGCGACCGGGTGGCTCCAGATCTCGGGAACGTGGTACCACTTCTCGACGAGTGGCCAGCTGATCGGCTAGCCCGACGACAGACACGACGCTCTCAATCCCTGCGCCCCCGGAAGAAATTTCGGGGGCGCTGGTCTGTCTTCGCGCGTCAGCGCCGCCCAGCGCGGTGTTGGCTCCGGGCGATTGTGGGGGAGCGTGGGCAAGGAATGAGAGAAAGACCTGATTCCTCATACGTGAGGTGACAATGCTAGACATTGCTCCATATATCCTGAAAATGCGGGAAACACCTGTTTGATAGATGGTGCGATAGATTCGTGAAAACTGCTGTGGTCCTCCCTCGATAGGGTTACTCTTGTTCAGTGGAGCTGCACGTGTGTGCACGCCGATTTGTCACTCGTTAAGAAAGTGGGCACAGATGTTCCATCGAAGACTATCAGCGGTGACGTTGGTTGCCGTCGGCGCTCTCGCCGTAACGACTATGAGTGCGCCGCCCTCCGTCGCGGCGGACACGGAGCGCGCCGAGGCCTCGTCGACGAACCGAGACTCGGGCGAACGCTCGGCCACGGTCATCGTCCAGCTTGAGGAGGGTGGCGGCGACCATGCCTCCCGCTACGCCGACGTCAAGAAGCGTATCGGTGAGGCTGTGGCACAGGCGAGTCCCGGCGCGACCATTGAGGACGTACGCGACTATCACCACGTGTTCGAGGGCTTCGCGATCAAGGTGCCTGCCGATACGATGGCGGCCATCAAGGGCGTGCAGGGAGTCAAGGGAGCTTTCTTCGAGGGGCGTCACGAGCCGGTCACAGACCCCGACTTCTGGGACATGCGCGACCACTCCACCGACAGCTCCCCCGATCGTGGCACAGCCTCACGCATGACGGGCGCCGCGGCGGCCTCCCAGAGGGGTCAGGGGCAGGTCATCGAGGTCATCGACGTCGGAGTCGACACCTCGCACGAGGCTTTCGCCGGCTCCCTGGATGCTGCTTCGGCGCGCCTCACGCGCCAGGCTATGACGTCACTTGCCCCCAGCCTCGGCGCAGGCAAGGACGGCGCGTGGGTTAGTGACAAGATCCCCTTCGCGTACGACTACGGGGACGGGGATACGGACGCGACGACAGGTAACGCGAGCAGCCGAGCGTCGGAGCAGGGCACACACGTCGCGTCCCTTGCGACCGCGAACGGCACCTCCTTCACGGGGGCCGCGCCGGGAGCCCAGCTCGTCGTCGCGAAGGTCACCAGCGACGACACGTACACGGCCTACGACACTGCGCTCCTGGCGGCCCTCGACGACGCGGCGGTCATCAAGCCCGATGCCCTCACCGTCTCCTTCTCGACGCTCGAGGGGATGAGTAGCGACTCCGTGGCCCTGTACTCGCAGGTGTACCAGCGCCTGACCGAGGCCGGGGTCGTGGTGAACGCGCCCGCCGGCAACGATGGCAATTCCAGCTATGGTACCGACCCGGATACGGGCCTCCTCGGCTTCCCGGCGTTCTACTCCTCGACTCTGGCCGTCGCCTCCGTGAATGAACAGGATGCAGCGGACCTGGGCACGGGGGCGATCACCGTCTCCGATTTCTCCGGCACGGGTGCGACCTACGACCTGCGCCTCAAGCCGGAGGTCGCCGCACCCGGCGGCGAGGTGATGGCGGCCAGCCCCGGCAACTACTACGGTCGCCAGTCGGGCACGGCCGAGGCCTCGGCTCAGGTTGCCGGCATCTCCGCCCTCGTGCGCGAGCGGATCGCGACCGACCCGGCCTTCGCAGCCTTGGGCAGCGCCGAGAAGAACGCACTCGTCGGTAACTTCGTGATGGGCACGGCTCGCCCGATCGCAGACGTGACCCGCAATGACGGCGCGTACTACTCCCCGCGCAAGGTCGGCGCAGGCATGGTGGACGCGGTGGCGGCCACGACCTCGTCCGTGTACCCGACCGTCGTGGGTGCCCCGGATCCCTCGCGCCCCAAGGCCGACCTGGGTGACGGCACGAACGGGTGGACCTTCCAGGTGCGCCTGACCAACGTCTCCGACGCCGCCCACACCTACACGCTCGGCGGCCAGGCCCTGTCCGAAGACGTCGAGAGCATGCTCTTCGCCGGCCACTCGACCAACTGGGCGGGAGCGGGCATTGACCTGTCCTTTTCCGCCGACTCGGTGACCGTTCCCGCCGCCTCCAGCGCCACCGTGACCGTCACCGTGACCCCGCAGGCCGCCTTCGCCTCGTACGTGAGCGACAAGACTCCCAACGGAACGTTCGTCGACGGCGCCGTGACCTTCACGAGCGCTGACGGGCAGCCGAACCTGACGGTTCCCTACATGGGCTTCTACGGCTCCTGGGGACAGGCCAATGTGTTCGATCAGCAGTACCCGAACAACCACGATGTCGGCTACGGGTCGACGCTCATGAGCGGCAACCTGCCTTTCGGACAGTTCAACCCCTACGAGATGGAAGACGAGCGCGCGCTGGACGGCTTCCACCCCGATCGTTTCGTCATCACGCGCAACGGCTCTCGCACAAGCGTCACTCCGGGCACGATCCTGCTGCGCGCCGTCCCCTCGCTGACCTACACGGTCACGAACGAGGCCGGGGCAACCGTGCGCACCTACACCTGCGATCGTGCGGACAAGGCCTTCTACGACGACCACTGGCGCGGCGTGCACAACGCCGAGTTCATGTCCCCAGGATGCGACCCGAGCTTCGATAGCTACGACGCGGACGGCAACGAGCTGCCCGACGGCCGATACACGGTCACGATCGAGGCCGCCACCTACGGCCCCTCGTCGGCGACCCAGCGCACCAGCTACAGCTTCGCGGTGGACACGGTCTCGCCCGTCGTCTCGAACGTGACCGTTTCCGGTGAGGGGGAGGAGCGCATGCTCTCCTTCGACGTGACCGACGCCTCGCCAATCGGCGGCTATGGATTTAAGGCAGATCCGGACGGAGCGCTGACCCTGTGGCGCGTCAACAGTGATCCGAGCTCCCGCTCAGACGACGGGCTCTACCACGAGCACTTCGACGCCAAGCTCCCGAGCGTCCTGAGCAAGCTCGGCGGTGACCCTGCGACCATCCAGCTGGTGGTGTGGGACTGGGTTGATAACACGGCGACATCGTCGGTTTCCCTCAATGCCGAGGACACGCCCGCGCCCGCTCCCACGCCGAAGGCTGGCGTGTGGAAGTGGGATGGTCGTGGCTGGTGGTACCGCTACGAGGATGGTTCGTATCCGGCTGATGCGACCCTGACCACAATGCCTCCGGTGCTCAGGTGAGTGGTTGGGTGCTTTCGGGGGTGAGTTGGTATTACCTGGAACCTGGGACCGGGGCCATGGCCACGGGGTGGGTGCAGGTGGGGTCGACCTGGTACTACCTGAGTCCGGCTACTGGTGCGATGCATACGGGTTGGCTGAGTGAGGGTGGTCACTGGTATTACCTGCAGTCCGGTAGCGGTGCGATGGCGACCGGTTGGCTGCGTATTTGGGGTACCTGGTACCACTTCGCCGACAATGGCCAGTTGATCAGCTAAGCGCCTGGCTCCAGGCTCACGCCTGACCTCATCGGCCCGCGTCCCCCGGTCAGTTTCCCGGGAGGCGCGGGCCTGTGTCTGCGCCGTTGCGCGGGATGAAGAGGGGCGCTGTCAGACTCTGTGACGGGCGTTGAGGGGGACGCGCTGCGGGAGAGAGGAGGCTCCCCACGCTATTTCCGCAAAAAGTCGGGAAACAAGTAATTCTGTGCGAGGAATAGGGGCGATTGTCTGTTGACAATTGTGAGAAAATGTCGAGAAAACTCTACTCCGGCGCCTGAGAGGGGTTACTCTTAAACGCAGGGACTGGTGCAACGATGTGCCCGCCCATCAACCAGCTGTCAAGAGAGTGAGCCGCAGATGTTTCACCGTCGATTGTCGGCACTGGCGCTAGCTGTGACCAGTGCCCTTGCTATCACCACCATGACCATGCCCCATGCGCTTGCGACCGATACGGACCATGCCGAGACCGCGTCGAGTGAACAGGGGAAGCCGGATGGGAGGAGTACGTTCATCGTGAGCGTCGAGGAGGTCGGCGGCGACCAGGACGCCAGGCTCGCCGATGTGAAGACGCGCGTCAGAGAGGCCATCACCCAGGCCCAGCCGGGGGCGAGCGTCGAGGACGTGGCGGAGTACCGCCATGTCTTCGAGGGGTTTGCGATCAAGGCGCCAGAATCCGCGCTTGAGGCTATCAAGGGCGTGCGGGGCGTGAAGACCGCCGTCGTTGACACTGGGCGCACGCCGGTCTTCTACGCGGAATTTCGCCGGGGCGAAGGTGAGGAAATTAAGAATCCGGCTGCGCTGACCCGCGCCGACCAGGCGTCAGTCCAAGGCAAGGGACAGGTTGTCGAGGTTCTCGACATGGGTTTTGACGCCACACACGAGGCCTTTGCTGGGACGATGGATACCGCCTCCCTGCGCTTCAAGCAGGCCGATATGGCGTCCGTGACCTCCCAGCTCGGTGTCGGCCGGGGTGGCGCGTGGGTCAGCGAGAAGATTCCGTTCGCCTACGACTACGCAGATCGTGACACAGACCTGTACGAGGAGTACTTCTACGGGCCGGAAGACTTTACGCAGCACGCGCACAGCACTCGCGTGGCGGCCCTCGCGGCTGCGAATGGGGCCACCTATCGGGGTGCCGCGCCTGAGGCTCAGCTCGTCGTCGCCAAGGTTGTCTCCAGTTATTCTCAATACGCCTTCGACAGTAACCTCCTGGCGGCCCTGGATGATGCGATGGTGCTCAAGCCAGACACCCTCATTGTGTCCTTCTTGGCGAATCGTTCCATCAGCGGCGATGCGGCGCTCCTGTACGGGCAGGCCTATGACAGGCTCGCCAACGCAGGAACGACGGTGGTTGCGCCAGTGGGAGACTCCGGCCGCTCGTCGCGGCGCGCGGACCAGCCTGATGGGGGCATGATCGGTGAACCCGCCGCGAACTCGCAGATACTGTCCGTCACCGCTCTGAGCGGCTCCGGCGCGGAAGTAGGCTCCGAACTGTACCCGTGGAGTGACTCCTCGTGGGGAGTGACCCCTGATCTGAGGCTTAAACCGGAGATCGCAGCGCCCGGAGATGAAGTCAACTCCGCTATTCCGGACCGGCCTCGCCTCTATCAATCAATGGAAGGAACGGGCGAGGCTGCGGCTCAGGTTGCGGGCATTGCCGCGCTCGTACGTCAGCGCGTGGACACCGACTCCGCTTTCGCGGGGATGTCCGAGCAGGAAAAGTCCGGGGTTGTCACCAAGCTTCTCATGGGCACCGCTCACCCGGTCGTGGACGCGAGCCAGGCGAATGGAACCTTCTGGTCTCCTCGCCGAGTCGGCGCTGGCATGGTGGACGCGCTCGCTGCCACGACCTCGCCCGTGTATCCGACCGTGGTGGGAGCCGCAAACCCGACGCGTCCCAAGGCAGACCTGGGTGACGGCACCGACGGCTGGAGCTTCCAGGTGCAGCTGACCAACGTCTCTGATGAGGCCCGCACCTACACCCTCGGCGGCCAGGCCCTCTCCGAGAACGTGATCGACTTGCTCTTCCGAGCCAACTCCACGAACTGGGCCGGAGCGGGCATCGACCTGATCTTCTCGGCCGACTCTGTGACCGTTCCTGCCGCCTCCAGCGCCACCGTGACCGTCACGGTGACCCCGAAGGCCGAGCTCGCCTCGTGGGCGAAGGAGAACACCCCGCAGGGAACGTTCATCGACGGAGCGGTGACCTTCACGAGCGCCGACGGCGCCCCCGACCTCACGGTCCCCTACATGGGATTCTACGGTTCCTGGGGTGACTCGACGGTCTTCGACAGCCCCGTGTACGGCGAGTCGAAGCTCCACACGTCAACGATGACCTTCCATGGGTTGCCCCTCGGGCAGCTCAATCCTTTCGCGGAGGAAGACGAGATGGCGATCCACACCAACGACCGCCAGTACTACATCATCTCGCGTTCGACGGAAAAGGAGGCCAGGACGTACGCCACCCCGGGCACGGTGCTGCTCCGTGACGTCGATTCGCTGAGCTACACGTACACGAACGAGGCCGGTCAGGTCGTGCGCTCCTACGAGTACGCAAGCGTGTCCAAGAGTGTGGCCAGTGGATCTGGACGCTTCTACAACGTGTCCACCGCGGAAGATTCCTTTGACAACAAGCCCTGGTTTGATGGCTATGACGCGCAGGGTAACGAGCTGCCGGACGGGACCTACACGCTCACCATTGAGGGCACGACTGCTGGTCCGTCACCCGTGACCCAGCAGCTGACCCACCCGATTCGCGTGGATACTCACGCGCCCGTATTCTCGAACGTTGCGATCACGGGCGAGGGGCATGAGCGCGTGCTCTCTTACGACATCGTCGATTCCTCGCCGATCGCCAGCTGCGGTTTCTCGTGGAGCGCGGACGGTCATTCCTTCATGGAATGCGAGCAGAGCTACGTGGGTAGGCGAGGAGAAGAAGGCTTGCTTGTCTACCACGTTGAGGTCAAGCTCTCGGAGCTCGCACAGCATTCGGGTACAGACCGTAAGGTCGTGTACCTGCAGGCGTGGGACTGGCCGGTCAATAAGGCGGTGATGGAGGTTCCTGTGACCTCGCAGCCCTTGACGAAGGTGTCTCTGTCGCCTGAGTCGTCATCGCTGGTGGTGGGGGAGTCTGTGACGCTGAGTGTCACCCGCGAGCCTGCCGACGCGGAGGAGGTCAACCTCGTGTGGTCCTCGTCGGACGAGGCCGTGGCGACGGTCAGCCAGGACGGCGTGGTGACGGCGGTTGGTGCGGGTGATGCGACGATCAGTGTCGCGGATCCGACGCAGCCGTCCGTCGTGTCTGCGAGCGCCATGGTTCACGTGGAGGCGCCCGCTCCCACGCCGAAGGCTGGCGTGTGGAAGTGGGATGGTCGTGGCTGGTGGTACCGCTACGAGGATGGTTCGTATCCGGCTGATGCGACCCTGGAAGGACCGGGGCGTCTGGTACTACCACAATGCCTCCGGTGCTCAGGTGAGTGGTTGGGTGCTTTCGGGTGTGAGTTGGTATTACCTGGACCCTGGGACCGGGGCCATGGCGATGGGCTGGGTGCAGGTGGGGTCCACCTGGTACTACCTGAACCCGGCCACTGGTGCGATGCACACGGGCTGGCTTCAGGAAGGTGGTCACTGGTATTACCTGCAGTCCGGTAGTGGTGCGATGGCGACCGGTTGGCTGCGTATTTGGGGTACTTGGTACCACTTCGCCGACAATGGCCAGTTGATCAGCTAAGCGCCTGGTGCCAGGCTCACGCCTGACCTCATCGGCCCGCGCCCCCGGTCAGTTTTCCGGGAGGCGCGGGCCTTTTCGTGCGTCCAGCGCTCCGCGGCGTCGCCGATGTGTGGGACTGAGTGTGCGCACACGTCGCTGCCTCGTTACGCAGTGGTCAGGGGCGTCCCCCTTCTTTTCGTTGAAATGTTGGGCAATGGGTAGGTTTGTCGGACAAATGCGTGTGAGAGCGTTTTGACAGATTGCGTGAAAATTTGAGAAAACTAGTTGTCGATGAACGGGTCTAGGTTACTCTTGAACGGAGGGATCCGAGCAACGATGCAGGCACCCATTAACCAGTTGTGAAGAAAGTGAGTCACAGATGTTACCCCGGAAACGGTTGGCGCTGACGCTTGTAGCGGCAGGTGCCCTTGCTTGTACGACCGTGAGCGCGCCGCCCTCGTTTGCGGCCGACGCGCACGAGGCCGAGGCTGCCTCGAACACCGGGGTCTCCCTGGATGCACAGCAGACGGTTATCGTCCAACTCGAGGATGGTGCTGATCGTGAGGGGGTGCGACAGCGCATCGATCAGGCGGTAGCGGCCGCCACGCCCGGTGCGAGCACCGAGTATGTGCGCGACTATCACCACGTGTTTGAGGGCTTCGCCGTGAAGGCGCCCTCCTCCGCCCTCGCGGCCATCAAGGGCGTGCAGGGTGTCCAGGCAGTCGTTTCCGATGGCGTGCGCGAGCCGATCGTGTACCCGGAAATTGTGGGGCGGGCCAGCGATGAGATCGATGATCCGTCGGCGCTCACCCACGCAGACCAGGCGTCTGAGCGGGGCCAGGGGCGTGTCATTGAGGTCATCGACTCGGGATTCGACACCTCGCACGAGGCCTTCTCCGGGGCCCTGGATGCCGCATCCCTGCGCGTCACCCAGGCTGACATGGCGGCGCTCACCACCCAGCTCGGTGCTGGGCGGGCCGGCGCGTGGGTCAGCGACAAGATTCCCTTCGCATACGACTACGCCGACGCTGACACGAATGTGCTGGCCGACTACGAGTATGGAATTGAGGACTACACGCGGCACGTGCATGGCACTCGCATGGCTGCCCTTGCCGGCGCCAACGGGACAACGTATCGAGGTAGCGCGCCCGGCGCTCAGCTCATCGTCGCCAAGGTCGTCTCCGATTCCTGGAACGTCGTTCGCGATAGTGTTGTGTTGGCGGCCCTGGACGACGCGATGGTGCTCAAGCCTGACGCCCTGGTCGTCTCTGTCATGGCGGCTCGCGATGTGAGCGGCGACGCCGGGAGGCTCTACGCGCGCGCCTACGACAAGTTGTCCGCGGAGGGTGTCACGGTTGATGCGCCCGCCGGAGATGATGGGCGCGCTGCGTGGAGCACGCGAGGGTCTGATCCGGGCGCGATCGGCGCGCCCGCCGAGTACTCGTCTGTCCTGTCGGTGGCGGCGCTGAGCGCGTCGGGTGCCCCCGGCCAGCCCAGCTTCAAGCCGTGGGATTCCTCCTCGTGGGGACCTGCCCCCGATCTGAGGCTCAAGCCCGAGATCGCTGCTCCTGGAGTGCTCGTCAATTCCGCCGCGCCTGGCAACGACTACGTGACCATGTCGGGCACGGCCGAGGCCTCGGCTCAGGTCGCGGGCGCGGCGACCCTCGTGCGCCAGCGCATCGAGACCGACCCGGCCTTCGCCGGAATGTCCGACGGGGACAAGAGCGCGCTTGTCACCAACTTCCTGATGGGCACCGCCCACCCGGTCGTGGACGCGAGCCAGGCGAATGGAACCTTCTGGTCTCCTCGCCGAGTCGGCGCTGGCATGGTGGACGCGGTGGCGGCCACGACCTCGCCCGTGTACCCGACCGTCGTGGGTGCCCCCAACCCCTCGCGCCCCAAGGCGGAGCTGGGTCAAGGCGCCGACGGGTGGACCTTCCAGGTCCAGCTGACCAACGTCTCCAATGAGGCCCGCACCTACACCCTCGGCGGCCAAGCCCTCTCCGAGAACGTGATCGACCTGCTCTTCCGAGCCAACTCCACGAACTGGGCCGGAGCGGGCATCGACCTGACCTTCTCGGCCGACTCTGTGACCGTTCCTGCCACCTCCAGCGCCACCGTGACCGTCACGGTGACCCCGAAGACTGAGTTTGCCTCGTGGGCGAAGGAGAACACCCCGCAGGGCACGTTCATCGACGGAGCCGTGACCTTCACGAGCGCCGACGGTGCCCCCGACCTGACCGTGCCCTACCTGGGGTTCTACGGCGAGAGCGATCAGCTGGGCATCTTCGATAGCCCCGTGTACGGCGAGTCGAAGCTCAGCCCGTCAACGATGACCTTCCACGGCCTGCCCCTCGGCCAGATCAACCCATTCGATCCGGAAGAGTCCATGGCGATCAGCACGAATGACCGCGACCTGTACATCATCACGCGCTCGGCGGAAGAAAACGCCAGGACGTACGCCACCCCGGGCACGGTGCTGCTCCGTGATGTCGATTCGCTGACCTACACGTACACGAACGAGGCCGGGGACACCGTGCGCTCCTACACCTACCCGGGCGCACCCAGGAGTCGCACCGTTGGCAGCGGGCGTTTTTCGGAGGTAACCACCGCCGAAAGCACCTTCGACAGCGCCCCCTTCTTCGACGGCTATGATGAGGCGGGCCGCGAACTGCCTGACGGCAACTACACGCTCACCATCGAAGGAACGAGGGGCGGGGCGAACCCGGCGACCGAGCAGCTCACCCACGTGATCCGACTGGACACGCAGGCGCCCACCATCTCGAACGTGACCATCACGGGCGAGGGGGACGACGCCGCGCTCTCCTTCGACGTCACCGACTCCTCGCCCATCGCGGGCTACGGATTCTCGATGGCGGCGAACGGCGAGGCCTTTATGCGCGAGAAGGAATACGGCTGGGGCGAGCTCGGAGGCGACGGTGCGCGCCACTACCACTACGACATCAAGCTCTCGGACATCGCGCAGCGCGCGGGCGCTGACCCGAAGGCTGTCTACCTGCAGGTGTGGGACTGGCCCCTGAACCGGGCTCCGCTGGCTGTTTCCCTCGCGGCCGATGACACGCCCACGCCGAAGGCAGGGGAGTGGAAGCATGACGGCCGCGGCTGGTGGTACCGCTACGAGGACGGCTCCTACCCAGCTGACACGGCTGTGATGATCGACGGGACGACGTATCGTTTTGACGCCTCCGGCTACATGCGTACTGGCTGGGCATTCGAGGGCGGTCAGTGGTTCTACCACGCCTCCTCGGGAGCCCAGGTGAGCGGTTGGGTGTACTCGGGCGTGCACTGGTACTACATGAGCCCCGCGACCGGGGCCATGGCCACCGGCTGGGTGCAGGTGGGCTCCACCTGGTACTACCTGAGCCCGGCCACTGGTGCGATGCATTCGGGCTGGCTTCAGGAAGGCGGGCACTGGTACTACCTGGATCGCTCCTCCGGGGCCATGGTGACCGGCTGGGTCAAGATCTACTGGAAGTGGTACCACTTCGCCGACAACGGCCAGCTGATCGACTAAGTACCTGAGTCGATTCGCGCTCACCCGCGCCCGCGCCCCCGGTCAGACGTCCGGGGGCGCGGGCCTATGTCTGCGTGACGTGCAACGATGACTCGACACTCGACAGTCGTTTGTCATCCTCCCTCATAATGATGGTTAAATTCTGAACACGCTGGCAGGCAATGTGGCCCAAGAGTTCGCTTGTATGTTTGTCACAACTAATACGAATTGCCAGAAAAGGCTTGTCACAAATGCTGAACAGTCTACGCTTGGATGTGAGGAGCCTCGCATAGTGGCGACCTCAACATTGGTCAAACCCTCCGACAAGTGAGCCAGACATGTCCCATCGAAAACTCTTGGCACTGGCGCTGACAACCGTCGGTGCGCTCGCCGTAACAACACTCAACACACCTGCCTCCGTCGCTGACGACACCCGGTCGACGGAACCCGCCCAGGCCTCGTCCTCGGAATACTACGAGGACTACACCACGACGATCATCGTCCAGCTGGCGGACGACGCTCCCGCGCTCGCGGAGATGAAGGAGCGCGTGTCCGCCTCCGTGGCGGCGGCCGTCCCCGGGGCTAACGTGACCGGCGTGCGCGAGTACACGCACGTCCTGCGCGGCTTCGCGATCAGAGCGCCCATGTCCGCCCTCAAGGCGATCAAGGCAACGCCCGGCGTGAAGGCCGCGTTCAAGGATCGCTACAGCGCCACGGTCTACGACGAGTACGGGCCCAGCAGCAGCGGCAACAAAGACAAGGACCACGACCCCGCGCACTCGGCTGCGATGGACATGACGGCGGCCGCCCAAGCCACCCACAAGGGCTCGGGGCAGGTCATCGAGGTCATCGACACCGGCTTCGACACGAGCCACGCCGCCTTCGCGGGTCCCGTGGAGGGCGCGCGCCTGGCTCAATCGGACGTGGCCTCCCTGACGGCCGGACTCGGTGACGGGCAGGGCGGCGGCTGGGTAAGCGCGAAGATCCCCTTCGCCTACGACTACGCCGACGGTGACGCGGACGTGAGCTACCCAGATCCCGGTCAGTTCCCCGACCAAACCAGCGATGCTCGATACACGCACGGCACCCACGTGGCGGCGCTCGCGGCCGCCAACGGCTCGGAGTTCCGGGGTGCCGCGCCCGACGCGCAGCTCGTGATGGCGAAGGTTCTTCGCGACGATGATCAGGAGATCAACGATTCTGTTTTGCTGGCCGCCCTCGACGACGCGGCTATCCTCAAGCCCGACGTCCTCATCGTGTCCGTCGGTGACAACGCCGGGCAAAACGGCGATGCCTTGGCCACCTATGCCGACGTCTACGCCGCCCTGACCGCCCAGGGTATTGCTATCAATGCGCCCGCCGGTGACTACACGTCCTCCGCGTGGGGCAACTGGAATAGGGGGGACCAGCCCTTTGCCACTGACGCCGACTACGGCGCGATTATCTTGCCCGCGCTCGACTCGAACGCCCTGGCAGTCGCCTCTCTCGACGAGGTCGACAAGCACGACGGTCAGCCCCTTGCGGATCCTTCCCCGTCTCGCTTCTCCTCCTGGGGCGTGACACCGGACCTGCGTCTCAAGCCTGAAATCGCCGCCCCCGGCGGCGACGTCTTGTCCGCGCTGCCCGCGGGCTCCTACGGTCGCAGGGCTGGCACGGCCGAGGCCTCGGCTCAGGTGGCGGGTATCGCCGCCCTCGTGCGTCAGCGCGTCGCCACCGATCCGATGTTCTCAGGCCTGAGCGCTGAGGAGAAAAACGCTGTGGTCACGAACCTGCTGATGGGCACCGCCCACCCGGTCGTGGACACGACGCGAGGGGGACATACCTTCTACTCCCCGCGCAAGGTCGGCGCAGGCATGGTGGACGCAGTGGCGGCCACGACCTCGTCCGTGTTCCCGACCGTCGTGGGAGCCGCGACTCCATCGCGCCCCAAGGCCGACCTGGGTGACGGCACCGACGGGTGGACCTTCCAGGTGCAACTGACCAACGTCTCTGATACCGCCCACACGTACACCCTCGGCGGCCAGGCTCTCTCGCCGACCATTGAGGGGAACTCCTTCACGTTCGGCTCCACCGACTGGACGGGTACTGGGATCGACCTGGTCTTCTCGGCGGACTCCGTGACCGTCCCCGCCCAGTCACGCGCCACCGTGACCGTCACCGTGACCCCGCGCTCGGCCTTCGCCTCGTACGCGAACACGAATGCGCCCTCCGGCACCTACGTTGACGGCGCCGTGACCTTCACGAGCGCTGACGGGCAGCCGGGCCTCACGGTCCCCTACATGGGGTTCTACGGCTCCTGGGGTGCTTCGCCCGTCTTCGATGGCAAGTGGGATGGCAGTAAGGATGCCGGCGTGCACCTGTACGGATCCACCTTCAAGAACCTGATGTCGGGCATGCCGCTGGGCGACGTCAACCCGCTCTACAATCACAATGACATCCGTGAATTGCAGCAGTCGGACCCCGCCCTGTTCTACGTCTCCCGGTCTGACGAGTTCCTGGCCCCCTCGCACGTTGGTCCTTCGACGTACACGCTGCGCCCCATCGACACCCTGACCTACAGCTACCTCAACGACGCAGGACAGGTCGTGCGCTCCTACACCCGCTCGCACCGCCGCGCGTCCCTGCATGACCACGAAATCCCCTACGGTTTGTTGGGGGCCAACGTCGAAGACTGGGGAGACGAACCCGTGTTCGACGGCTACGACGAGGCGGGCAACCCCCTACCCGACGGGGTCTACACGCTGATCATCGAGGCCGAAACCTACGCTCCTTCCAGTACGAAGCAGCAGATGACGTGGTCCTTCACGCTGGACACGCAGGCGCCGGTCGTCTCCAACATGACGATCGTGCCCACGGGCGAGAACACCTACTCGCTGTCCTTCGACGTCACCGACTCCGCGCCTATCGCCGGATGCGGTCTCTTCCCGGACTCGGGCAAGGACTATGTCCAGCGCGAGTACGAGGAGGAGCCCGCTGCGCGAGGTGAGGACGGGCTCTTCCATGCCCACTACGACCTCAAGGACGTGCCGCTCACCGCGACCACGGGCGCGGGTGACGACCCGTCGACGCTGTCCCTGCATGTGTGGGACTGGGCCAAGAACAAGGGAACGACGCAGCTGCCCTCGTCCCTCGTGCGTATGACGTCGCTGTCGGTCTCGCCTGCCTCGGCGTCGCTGGTGGCGGGGGAGTCTGTGACGCTGAGCGTCACCCGCGAGCCTGCGGATGCGACCGTGACCTCCGTGGTGTGGTCCTCGTCGGACGAGGCCGTGGCGACGGTTTCGGATACTGGCGTGGTGACGGCGGTTGGTGCGGGTGATGCGACCATTACGGTTGCTGACCCGACCCAGCCTTCTGTGTCTGCCGCCGTGACCATTCACGTCAATGCTCCTGTTCCCGCGCCGAAGGCTGGCGTGTGGAAGTGGGATGGTCGTGGCTGGTGGTACCGCTACGAGGATGGTTCGTATCCGGCTGATGCGGCTGTGGTGATTGATGGTTCCACGTATCGTTTTGATGCGTCGGGGTACATGCGCACCGGGTGGGTGAAGGATCAGGGTGCCTGGTATTACCACTCCTCATCGGGTGCTCAGACGACGGGTTGGGTGTTTTCTGGTGCGCGTTGGTACTACCTGAGTCCTGACAGCGGCGTGATGGTGACGGGGTGGGTGCAGGTGGGGTCCACCTGGTACTACCTGAATCCCTCTGATGGGGCCATGGTCACCGGGTGGCTGAAGGAAGGTGGTCACTGGTACTACCTGCAGCCCGGTAGCGGCGCGATGGCTACGGGGTGGCTGAAGATTTGGGGTACCTGGTACCACTTCGCTGATAACGGCCAGTTGATCAGCTAGGCGCCTGGCTCCAGGCTCAGGCCTGACTTCATCGGCCCGCGCCCCCGACCGGGCAGGATAGTAGCCCTGTCAAACACCTGAATAATCGCATCATTGTGTGCCTGAAGCGTCGGTCGAGTGCGTGTAGGTGTCCATCTGTAAAGAGAATAAGCGGAAGATACGTGCGTAGGGGTTTGCGTGCCCCGAGTGAGAACTGGTAGAGAAAACGCGAGAAAAATCAGCAAAACGTTACGGGATAACCTCTGGAGGGGTATCGTTGAGAGGTAGCCGCGGAGTTGCGGCTCACACTGATCCCTTACCCACGTGCAACGCAAGGGGAGACAATGAAATCCCAACGAATAATCAAAGCGCTGGCGCTCTCTCTAGCCAGCGCCCTGGCTCTGACCATCGTCGGCGTGCAGTCAGCGTACGCGGCTCAACCAACTGCCCTGGACTCCCTCGCTAGTCTCCAGTCAGCACATGTGACTGAAGACGTGCCTTATCCCACCAGGGTGTGGCCTAGCAGCACAACGATGGCGCCAGGGCAGAGCCTCCCTTTTTACGCGGCTGCGGGCCCGTATGTTTTCGAGGATGGCATGGCTTACTGGACGAGTTCCAACCAATCAGTGGCAACCGTCGACGACAACGGTCGTGTGACGGCTGTGGGCATTGGTGAGGCGGAGATCACCGCCTCTCACATGGATGACAACACTGCTTCCGTCACCGCCCACGTCCACGTTCGTTCTGTGTCTGAGGAGGTCGGCATCGACCTCTCCGAGACATCGGTGTCGCTTGCAGCTGGACGCAATGCCCTCGTGAACGCTCTTCTCGCCCCGTCGTTGCAGGTAGGCTCCGTCACATGGTCGGTCGAACCTTCGTCTCTAGGGGAGCTCGTTACCGTCGACAATGGTCCCGCAGTGACGTTGCATGCAGCGAATGGAGGCGGAACTGGGAAGCTGACGGCTCGCGTTGCGACGGGTGCTGGACAAACAAAAGAAGTGTCTATCCCGGTGGTGGTGAATCAGGCCAGTGCAGCAGACTTCGTTGTCGATGAGAAGGGTGTGCTGACCGCCTATAACGGTGAGGCGGTGGACTTTGCAATCCCTGATGGTGTCACCGAGATCGCTCCGAGCGTGTTCTCTGGAATGGAAGTGGAGAACGTCTGGGTTCCCACGAGCGTTCGAACTATAGGCGAGAAGGCCTTTTTCAAGTCTGGGCTGAAGGCGATCACTTTTCAGGATGATGAGGCCTCCCCTTCGCAGCTAACGACTCTTGGGCCCTCGGCATTTGTCAACACGAAACTGGAGAGAATCGAGCTACCTCGATCAGTTGTGTTGCTCGGCCAGGAGTTGTTTGACGGCGCGCCGATGAAAACTGCCTCATTTGGCCCCAACATTGCGGCTGGGCAGTTGGAGGGGGCGAGTGTCAATGCTTGGACGCTGACCCATATTGACGTCGATCCAGCCAACGTCAATTACGAGAGTGTCGACGGCGTTTTGTATTCACGGAATCCCAGGCGTCTGGTCCTGTTCCCGCAGGCAAAGGAGTATGCCGGCACGTACGAGGTGTTGGAGGGGACCGAGTCCATCGGTGCGGGGGCCTTTGCGGGCGCGCAGATTACCTCAGTCGCTTTTCCAAGTTCGCTTCGTACGGTCGGCAGCCGTGCATTCGAGCAAAGCGGGCTGACATCTGTGAGCCTCCCTGACGGATGTGAGAGCGTAGGCGAGTCATCATTCGCATATATGGGTTATCTTCAGACTGTTGATCTAGGAGGCACTCGGAGTATCGACAAGAACGCGTTCACGTTCAATCGTAATCTTACTGAGGTTAATTTCCGTCAGGATCTCAACAGGCTCACTGAGATTGGTGAGGGCGCATTCGAAGCCGTTGGTCTGTCCTCAGTGATGCTACCGGATTCGGTGGAGACCATCGGTCGGGATGCGTTCGCGTACAACACAACATTGGCGTCTATTCACCTCGGGGCAGCCCTTGTTTCTGTTGAGCGTTCTGCCTTTGAGTGGGATCCGCAGCTTGCTTCGGTTACTCTCAGCCCAGGTAGCTCCCACTACTTCATCGATGGTGGCGGCCTTTACAAAAAGGGAGAGGCTGGGCAATCGTTGGTCATCGTGCCTCCAGCGAGTTCCGTGACAGAGTTTGTGGTTCCTGCAGGGACCAATGAGATCGGTCCACAAGCATTCGAAGATGTTGCGACGCTGACTCGAGTCGTCCTTCCCGACGGCCTGACGACTATTGGTGCGAACGCGTTCAAGGGATGTACGCACCTGGTCGACCTCGTCATCCCCGATTCTGTAGAAGTTGTTGACACAGCTGCCGGCTCGGGGCCCGTCTCCATCGAGTACGGTTCGCAGGTGCGAGAATTTCGACTCTCAAATACGTGGGCTAGCATGCCGGCTCACGTCATCGTGCGTGGAGGCGTAAACGCAACTTTTGACTTCGATAGTAATCGGAATTCTGAGTACGGGGAGAGTATTTTCTTTGGGGAAGGAGTGGCGAGCGTCTCTTTCCGTGGTTCGGTGCCGCGCGTCGTGGTCCTGCCTTCGAGCGTCACACACTTCCAGATTGTTCGCCCTCTTTACTTCCGGTCGGAGACAGATACCGAGGTCTATCTTGCAGCTCCTGAAGGATCGGAGTTGTGGGCGAGCGTCAGTGAGGCAATGTGGGGGGGAGGAATTGCTCGCGAGAACCTGCATCCCTACACGTCTCCGGCGGTATCGCTGTCCGGCGTTGGCGTCGTCGCAGTGCATGACGGATTCAAGGTGGACGCGCAGGCGGGGATACCCGCCACCGTGTCTGTTTCTGTATCGGGAGGCGTACCGAAGGGACGCCAGGTGCGTGTTGTGCAGATCAACGCAGAGGGCCGGGAGTCTGTCCTGCAGGACTGGAGTGACATGCCGGAGAGTGACGGGGTGGACACCGCATCGATGAACGTGACTGTGGCTCCTGCCAGTGTGGGCGTTCGCCTGCGCGTCGACGCGCGTGATGCTTCGTACCGGGTCAGTTCCGCCGTTCTGCTGTTCGGGGAAGCCCCCGAACCGGAACCGACACCGGACCCGACGCCGGACCCCACGCCGGACCCGACACCGGACCCCACACCGGACCCGACACCGGACCCGACACCGGAGCCCACGCCGGACCCGACACCGGAGCCCACGCCGGACCCGACACCGGAGCCCACGCCGGACCCCGTGCCCGATCCGAGCCCAGAGCCTACCCCGCAGGTGGGGCAGTGGATAAGCGACGCTCACGGCTGGTGGTACCGCAACGCGGATGGAACCTACCCGGCGAACGAGGCGCGCGTCATCGGTGGTTCCACCTACCGTTTCGGAGCTGACGGATATATGCGGACGGGCTGGGTTGTCGAGTCAGGCTCGTGGTATTACCACATCGCCTCGGGTGCCCAGGCGACGGGCTGGGCCCAGATCGGTTCGTCCTGGTATTATCTGGCGCCCAACACGGGCGCGATGGCGACCGGCTGGCTGCGGCTAGGGGAGACCTGGTACTACCTGGATGCGTCGGGTGCGATGGTGACCGGCTGGCTGAGCCAGGGGTCGTCCTGGTACTACCTGGTTTCGGGCAGCGGTGCGATGGCAACTGGCTGGGCACATATTGGTGGTTCTTGGTACTACCTGAGCCCGGCCACTGGTGCGATGCATACGGGCTGGCTTCAGGAAGGTGGTCACTGGTATTACCTGCAGTCCGGTAGTGGTGCGATGGCTACGGGGTGGCTGAAGATTTGGGGTACCTGGTACCACTTCGCCGACAATGGCCAGTTGATCAGCTAAGCGCCTGGTGCCAGGCTCATGCCTGACCTCATCGGCCCGCGCCCCCGGTCAGTTTCCCGGGAGGCGCGGGCCTCGTTGTGCGCCTGCGTGAGGGGTGAGTGTGGCAGTCAACAGTCCCGCGGTTTTCGTTGTTATTACTGGTGTGCGCATACTTCATCTGGATATGAGCGCCCTGCGAGAGCGGTGAGAATAAACCTTCCAGTAGGTACGCGGTAATACTTCCTGGGATCATGTTTGACGGAAAACTGTGCGTATGGCTGCGCAGTCGTTCTTCACATGCTTGTCGACACAGGGAGTTATGGTGCCCCATCGAACACACGTGGCGCTGTCATTTGCGCTGGCCGGTGCCCTCGCCGTGACCGCGCTCGGCGTCACCGGTACCCGCGCGGTCGCGGCTGATATGGCCGCCCAGCAGGGAAGTGCGCAGTCCGGCGATCTCGCTGGCTCGAACCGCGACGCCGACACGGCCGTCGTGCGCCTGTGGCCTGGGAGCACGGCTCTTGTGCCCGGGCAGAGTGTCGCTTACACGGTTGAGTACAACACCGCGCCCGCCGTCCTGCCCGACCTCACGTGGGCTTCATCCGACACGTCGGTGTTGACCGTGGACGACAAGGGGACCGTGAGCGCGGTTGGCCCGGGCGAGGCGACGCTGTCCGTGCGTGATCGCTCAGATCCTTCCCTCAATACGGCCGTGCCCATCATCGTTCGCGCTGTCACGGAGGAACGCGGGATCGAGCTGTCCGCCGCGTCCCTGGTCTCCATCGCCGGGGAGCCCGTCTTCCTGAACGCGCTCCTGGCCCCCTCGCTGCACGGCGGTCACGTCCAGTGGACGCTGAGCCCGTCCACGCTGGGCACCATCGCCCCAGACGAAGGCGCGCCGACAGCCGTCTTCCACCCCGCCGGGCGCGCGGGAACCGGCACCCTCACCGCTCGCGTCACGACCCCGGCTGGTCAGAGTAAGACGATGACGATCCCCGTTGAGGTCCTGGCCGACGCTTCGGGCGACTTCGTCATGGACGAGAGTGGCGAACTGATCTCCTATCGGGGGACCGACACGGACGTGAGCATCCCCGAGGGCGTCACAGCGATCGGGGATCGCGCCTTCTCCGAGGCCACCGTCAGGACGGTTCGCATCCCCGCGAGTGTCCGCCGCATCGGCAACGAGGCCTTCTATGGCAGCGGCCTTGAGGCCGTCACCTTCCAGGATGACGCGGACGTGCCCTCACAGCTCGTCGAGCTCGGAAGCCGCGCCTTTACCCACACGAGAGTGTCCGCTCTGACGCTTCCCCGCTCACTCACCACGATCGACACCAACGCCTTCGTCGACATGGTGAACCTGGCCTCGATCGACCTGGGCCCTGCTGTTGAGCAGGGTCAGCTGGTGGGTGCCTTTGCTTCCACCCCCGCGCTGGGTAGCATCCGTGTCGATGCGGGCAACCCGCACTACGAGAGCATCGACGGCGTTCTCTACTCCGAAGACCGCTCGCACCTGATTGCCTTCCCCGCGGTGAAGAACGCGGGCGGCTCCTACGAGGTCGTCTCGGGGACCACAGACGTTGACGACCTGGCGTTCCTGGGTGCGCAGGTCAGCTCCGTGACCTTCCCCGACACGCTGCGCCGCGTGGGCAAGCAGGCCTTCGAGGGCGCTACCCTCACGTCGCTGACGCTGCCCGACGCGTTTGAGACGATGGGGGCCTCCGCCTTCTGGCAGATGCCGAACCTGGCCCGCGTTGACCTGGGCGGCGCCACCGCCGTCTCCTCCAACGCCTTCCGCTACGACGCGGCCCTCAGCGACGTCACCTTCCGCCCCGACCTGGGCACCCTGCGGACCGTGGACGAAGGTGCTTTCGTTGGAATCTCAGACCCTTCGATCACCTTACCGGACACGGTGTCAACCGTGGGCGTGGAGGCCTTCTCCCAGAACGGCGCCCTGGCCTCGTTCCACGTGGGGGCATCCCTGTCCTCGATGGGCGACTACGCGCTGGGCGGCGACGACGCCCTGGCGACCCTGAGTGTCAGCCCCGCGAACTCCTCGTTCTTCGTCGAGGGCGGCGGCCTCTATCACACGGACTCCTCGTCCCAGGCCCTGGTCCGATTCGCCCCCGCCACCCCCGCGAGCGCGGCCACGGTGGCTCCGGGCACGTCGACGATCGGGGCGGGTGCCTTCGAGAACAGTGCCAGGCTTGAACGTGTCACGCTGCCCGACGGCTTGATCACTATCGACGACGACGCGTTCAGCGGCTGCGACAAGCTGACAGACATGCCCATCCCGGACTCGGTGCAGGTCGCCCGAGGCCTGGTCGGCACCGGCCTGGACACCATCGACATGGGCACGCAGGTGCGCGAACTGTCGATGGTCGCCCACGGCCAGCGCTTCGCGCGCCACATCATCGTTCGTGGCGGTGTCAACGGTTCCTTCCATTCCGCCGGCAAGAACACGGGGGATCGCCTGGCTAGCGCGTTCTTCGGCGACGGGATGACGTCATTCTCCTTCCAGCAGGAGGTGCCGCGCGTCCTCGTTCTGCCTTCCAGCGCCGAGGAGGTCACGCTCGCCGCGAGCATGGACGAGGCCCTCAAGGTAGACACGACCATCTACGTGGCCGACGTCGAGGGCTCTTCGGCGTGGACGGTCACGCAATCTGCGATGGAGGCCGCCGGCTACGACGCCTCGCGCCTGGTGTCGCTCGAGAGTCCCACCTTGTCCCTGTCGGGCACCGGCATCGCCGAGGCCGGGGAGGGGTACGTGCTCACCGCGTCCCTCGGCGCGTCGGTGAGCGTTGATATCGCCGTGAGTGGAGGCGTGCCCTCCGGGCGTGAGGTGCGCGTCGTTCGCGTCGGCGAGGATGGTGGTGAGACGGTCTTGCAGGACTGGAGTGCGATGGTGGCAAGCGCGGATGGGCGCTTCGCTACCGCGTCCTACGCGTGGACTCCGGCCCCCGAAGACGCCTTGGTGCGCGTCGACGCCCGCGACGCCACCGGCCTGATTCGATCGGTGCCGATGACAGTTGTCGTCACCCACGTTCTGCCGCCGATTCCGCTTCCGGTGCCCAACGAGGAGCCCGATCCTGCGAACGAGGCGAAGCCCGCCCCGGCCTTCGACGACGAGCCCAGCCCCGTACCGAGCCCCGAGCCTGCCCCGAGCCCTGAGCCGACGACGAGCCCTGAGCTCGCGCCCCACATGGGGGAGTGGGTGTGGGGCGCTCGCGGCTGGTGGTATCGCTATTCAGACGACTCCTACCCGGCCGGTGCGGCTGTGACGATCGCTGGCCAGATTTACCGCTTCGACGCCGAGGGGTACATGCGTGTCGGGTGGGTCTTCGAGCGTGGCGCCTGGTACTTCCACCAGCCCTCGGGGGCCCAGGCGACCGGCTGGATCCTCGATGGCGTCTCTTGGTACTACCTTGCCCCGGGCACGGGTGCGATGGTGACGGGCTGGCTCCAGGAGGGTGGCTCCTGGTACTACCTGAGTGAGACGGGTGGCGCGATGGTGACCGGGTGGAGCAAGCAGGGCGCCTCCTGGTACTACCTGACGCCCGGGTCCGGCACGATGGCTACCGGCTGGGTGCTCTCCGGTGTGACGTGGTATCGATTCTCAGAATCCGGCCAGTGGGTCGAATAAAACGTCGAATGCGACGTGGGCGGGGTTGACCGTATGGTCGGCCCCGCCCTCCTTGTCGGAGTGAGGCCTGCACTGGTGTGTTGCGACGATCCCGCAAGGGCACTTGTGAAGCCGCTTGTGACGGCGTGATGGATTGTTATCAGCTGGGCGAAAAATGCTGAGTTTAAACGCATCACATGTTTGACACATGCTGAGAAAATGTCTCATTATCGTGCCCGTTTGAGGGGAAACCATACTAGTGTTAAACGAGGATTTCGCCACAAAGCAGCGCGCGTTTTCCTTCATCCATTAGTTAACTCAGTGAGGTCCAGATGTCCCATCGAAAGTTCTGCGGGGTGGCGCTGGCGGCTGTCGGCGCCCTGGCGCTGACGGCCCTCGGCGTATCCCCAGCATCCGCCGCAGGGGCTGGCGCGGCGGCCGCGACCAGCTCCCTCCAGCCCGCGACGACGCTCGCCCCCACGATCGGGGTGCCGACGACGGCGCTGTACGTATGGCCGAAGTCGACGGCCGTGGCCCTTGGCCAGTCATTTACCTTTGATGCGTCCTACGACTCCGGCCCCGCCTATCCCAACCACGTCGTCTGGACGTCCTCGAATCCCTCGGTTGTGACCGTTGATCAGGAGGGCCACGTCGGCACTGTGGGAGTCGGTGACGCAACGATCACCGTGACCGACAAGGACGACGCAACGCTGACCTCCACCGCCGCGGTCCAGGTCCGGGAGGTCTCCGAGGATGTCGGCATCGAACTGTCCGTCCCCGAGATGACGATGATCTTCAACCACGTCGAGTCCGTCAACGCGCTCCTGGCTCCCTCCCTCCACGACGGCGACATCACGTGGAGCTTCACCCCGTCCTCGCTGGGAAGGATCGACGAGGCCAAGAGCCCGACGGCTATCGATCTGGTGGCCTACGAGCAGCCCGGCACCGGCACGCTCACCGCGAAAGTGACGAACTCGTCGGGGCAGACGAAGACTGCGACGATTTCCGTGACCGTCCAGCCCGATCCTCGCGGCGACTTCATCACGGACGACAACGGCGTGCTCACCTCCTACAAGGGTAAGGACAAGAACGTCGTCATCCCCGAGGGCGTAACTGGTATCGGCCCTGATTTCTCTTCCATATCGCTCGACACGGTGTGGGTTCCCGCCAGCGTGCGCTCGATCGACGATAGGGCCTTCTATGGCAGCGGCCTGAAGGAGATCACCTTCCAGGATGACGAGCAACACCCCTCCCAGCTCACCGAGATCGGTGACCAGGCGTTCGGTGGAACGGCTATCGAGCACCTGAGGCTGCCTCGCTCCGTGCGCACGATCTACGAGTCCTTCCAGAACATGGGAAGGGTGAAGACCATCCACCTGGGCCCCAACATTGACGAGGGCCAGCTGACCGATGCGTTCCTGGGCTCCTACCAGCTCGAGGCCATCGAGGTGGATGCGGCCAGTACGAACTACTCCAGCCATGACGGGGTCCTGTACACGAAGGATCATTCACACCTGGTTGCCTACCCCGCTTCCAAGGCGCCCGGTGGGACCTACACGGTCCTGGATGGGACCGACACGATCGAGCGCCAGGCCTTCTATGGCGCGAAGCTGTCGACCCTCACGCTGCCCTCGTCGCTGCGTGACATCGGTGCATGGGCTTTTTCGTATGCGGAGCTGACGTCCCTGACGCTGCCCGATGGTGTTGAAAGCGCCGACACGTGGGCGTTCTCCAACATGGAGAAGCTGACCAGCCTCGACGTGGGTGGCATCAAGACCCTGCCCGACGGCGCGTTCATCTATGCGAGGAATCTGCGTGAGCTGAACCTGCGTCCCGACCTCGGCCGTCTCACGACGATCTCTCAAAACTCCTTCACGGGCGCCGCCCTGACCTCCCTCACCCTGCCCGATAGCGTCACCTCCATCGGAAACTCCTCGTTCTCAAACAACACCTCGCTCACCGAGGTGCACGTGGGAGCGGGCCTGTCCACCATTGGAAACGCGGCGCTGAGTGGGAATACGGCGCTGGCCACCATCACCGTCAACCCTGCCAATGCCTCGTTCAAGGCGGTCGACGGGGTCCTGTACGACCAGGGTGGGCAGCGCCTTGCCCTCTACCCGCCGGCCAGGCCCGGTGCCGAGTTCGAGGTCCCCGCGGGCACGAAGGAGATCGGCTCCCTGGCATTCGACGGGGCCAGCTCGCTCTCCCGCGTCACCCTGCCCGAAGGGCTGACAACCATCGATTACGCGGCCTTCTACGGCTGCACGAACCTGGTGGACATGGACTTTCCCGAGTCCCTGGAGGTCGTGCGCGGCGTTCAGAACACCGGACTGGACACCGTCATCCTGGGTAAGAACACGCGAGAACTCTTCATGCCCACGCGCGAGAACCTGGCGCCCCGTCACCTCATCGTGCGCGGCGGCATCAACGGCGAGTACTACACCGATGGGGAGCCCTCCAACGGGCGCATCGACACCGCGTTCTTCGGCGAGGGGATGACGCGCGTCGACGTGCGCAGCAAGGGCCCCAGGATCATCGTCCTGCCCTCGACCGTCACCACCTTCCAGCTCGACCCCTTCTCCTCTGAGGGATACAAGTCCGACGCGCAGGTCTACGTGGCCGCCGCCGAGGGGTCGCCCGCCTGGGAGGTCGCGAAGGCTGAGCTGGTCAAGGAAGGTATCGACCTGTCCCACCTGCACGCCTACGTGCCCGCGTCAATCTCGCTGTCCGGCACCGGCATTGACGAGGCCGGGGACGGGGTTCGCTGGAGCGGCGCCGTGGGTGCTCCTGTGCAGATGACCGCCACCGTGAGCGGCGCCATCGCTCAGGGGCGCGAGCTGCGCGTCATCCAGGTCGGCACGGGCGGCGCCGAGACCGTCGTGCAGGACTGGACGGCGATGGGCGGCGACGGGGACGAGGCCTCGTCCCTGACCTTCTCCTGGACGCCCACTGGGGCTGCCAGGTCCCTGCGCGTTGAGGCCCGCGACGTGACCCAGGTCAGCGCCGAGGTGAGCGTGGCGGTCGAGGTGGGCGGAACCCTCGACGTCAACGCGGCCACGGGCGTTGGCACGTGGAGGCACAACATCTTCGGATGGTGGTACGCCTACGCGGACGGCACCTACGCCCGCAGCACCTCAGTTGTCATCGACGGCAAGATCTACCGCTTCAACGGTGACGGCTACATGCACACCGGTTGGACCTACTACTACAACCACTGGTACTACCACTCCTCCTCGGGCGAGCAGGTCACCGGCTGGGTGCAGGACAAGGACAACTGGTACTACTTGGACCCCGTCACCGGCGCAATGGTCAAGGGCTGGTTCAAGGATGGCTCTCACTGGTACTACCTGGGCGACACCACCGGAAAAATGGTGAAGGGGTGGTACCACGGTTACGACGGTTGGTACTACTTGAACCCCGCCGACGGCATCATGGTCACCGGCTGGGTCAAGATCGGACTGACCTGGTACCACTTCTCCGACACCGGCAAGTGGATCCACTAGTGCCCCGCGCCAACGCATGATCCCAGCGTTGTCACAGGACGCCCCGGTGCTCTGCACAGACTCGATCCCTACAGTAGGTGTCATGACAAGGGAATACGGCACGGGCCACTCGGGCCCGGGAGATGCCGACGAGAATCGTTGTGAGGAGTCATCTGGGAGAACGTGAACTGTGTTGATGGGATACGCCGAGGGGTCGACCGCACGGTCGACCCCTCGGCGTATCTGCGCGCTGGCCACCGGATGGGGTGATCGCGGTGGTCTTCGGGTTATAGGACACTACGTGTTGCTGGTGGGGTGACTTTTCGGTGTGGTGGTGCGGGAAAGTCGGTGTTTTAGTTGATTGGGACCAACTATGAGGATGGGCAAATCGTGTTGGTCGAACGAATTGTCGCTGGGCGGGTGGTTCTGTGCTGACTGCCTGTGTCACCTGACCCGAGATGTGGCAGTACTAGCCCGATGATGCACAGCTGGGCCCTATAGGTGGAGCGTGGGCGGCCCTGCCCACGCTCCACCTATCGGGTTAACCTGCGCAGTAAAGGGGCCCAGGCATCCACCTGTACGGCCAACAGCGCCACCTTGAAGCCGGTTATGCCTGTCCGCCACGCGGGGGACTGATCTCTATAACCCTGGTTTTCCGCAACGCATACTGCACAACTGAGAGAAATTGCTGATAATTGGCCAGGCGCGTCACGCGCCTGGCTCGTATCCCACAGTCACGAACGAAGTGAGACTCACATGACCCACCGCCACGCATCGGCACTCGCGCTGATGACCGCCGGTGCCCTCGGCATGTCAACCCTCGCCGTCCCAGCTGCGCTCGCAGCGGACGGGGCAGGCCATGCATCCGTCGGTACCACCGCCTTCGCGCAACCCGCGAACCCGGCCCAGGCCTCGTCGGCCGACGAGCAGGCCACCATCATCGTCCAGCTTCAGGACGGGACCAACCGCGCCGAGGCCCACGACCGCATCGCCGCCTCCGTCGCGCAAGCTCTTCCCGGTGCCACCGTCACGACGCTTCGCGAGTACAGCCATGCGATGGACGGCTTCGCGCTCCAGGCGCCCGCCTCCACTCTCGGCGCCATCCAGGCCACCAGCGGCGTCAAAGCCGCCTTCGCCTCGCGCACCATCGCAGCCATGGCGGAAGGGGAGGAGCCCGCCGGCGTCCCCGTCCTCAAGAACGCCGCCGCACTCGAAATGACCCGCGCCAACCAGACCACCCACAAGGGTGAACACCAGGTCATCGAAGTCATCGACTCCGGACTGGACATCACCCACCCCGCTTTCTCCGGCGCCCTCGACGCCTCCGCCATCCGCATGAACCAGGCGGACGTCGCATCCCTGACGCCCAGCCTGCCCCACGGATCCGCCGGCGCGTGGGTCTCCGACAAGATCCCCTTCGCCTACGACTACGCCGACAACGACGCCACCGTCGTGCCCACCTCCACCAAGGACATGTCCCACGGCACGCACGTCGCCGCCATCGCGACCGCCAACGGCGGCGAGGTGCGCGGAACCGCGCCCAACGCCCAGCTCATCGTCGCCAAAGTCGTCCACGACGCCGACGGCGCCATGTCTGACGACGCCCTGCTGGCCGCCCTCGACGACGCCCTCATCATCAAGCCCGACGTCATCAACATCTCGCTGGGCGACGACTCCGGCATGAGCAGCGAAGCCGGCTCGATCTTCGCCGACGTCTACAAGGCGCTCGCGCACGCCGGCATCACCGTCAACGCCGCGTCCGGCAACGCCTTCTCCAACGCCTACGGCAACAACTCGGGCCAGAACAAGCCCTTCGCCTCCGACCCCGACACGGGCACGCTCGGCGAACCCGCCTCCTACAAGTCCAACCTGGCCGTCGCCTCGGTCGACAGCCAGGACACCCTGCCCTACGTGCGCCTCGGCGACCACAAGATCCCCTACGCCACCGCCATCGACGGCAACGGCGAACCCGTGCCCAGCCTGCGCGACATACCCGAAAAGACCTACCGGATCGTCCACGCATCCTTCGGCGGAAGCGACGAAGTCCAGCGCTACTGGGGAACGAACCGCTACGACCTGTCCGATGCGATCGTCCTGGAAGACAAGGGCGGTATCGACACCCACGGCGACATCCCCATGACCGATGAGCTCAAGGCCGAGAACCTGCTCAAGGCCACCCCGCCGCCGGCCGCCCTGATGATCGCCGACACCGAGGAGTCTGGCACCCCCTACCAGGCCATCACGGGGGCAGCCCGCGACCTGCCGACGGTGACCATCACCAAGGCGAGCAAGGACCTGCTCGACGAGGCGGTACGCGACGCGAAGGGCGGCGACATTTACGTCACCGTCACCCACTCCGGCATCGTCCTGGCCTCGCCCAACCCCGCCGCCTCCGAGTTCTCCGCGTGGGGCGTCTCCCCGGACCTGACCCTCAAGCCCGAGGTTGCAGCCCCCGGCGGCAACATCACCTCCGCGATCCTGGGAGGCGAGTACGCGAGCCTGTCCGGCACCTCGATGGCCTCCCCGCAGGTCGCGGGCATCTCCGCCCTCGTGCGCCAGCGCATCGCCTCCGACCCGGCCTTCGCGAGCATGAGCGCCGCAGACAAGAACGCGGTCGTCACCAACCTCATCATGGGAACCGCCCACCCGCTGGTCGACATCGAGCTCGGGGACGGCACCTTCTACTCCCCGCGCAAGGTCGGCGCAGGTGAGGTCGACGCGGTGGCAGCCACGACCTCGTCCGTCTACCCGAGCGTCGTTGGTAGCGCCAACCCCTCGCGCCCCAAGGCCGACCTGGGCGACGGCACCACGGGATGGACCTTCCAGGTGCAGCTGACGAACCTGTCCGCGCAGGCCCACACCTACACGCTCGGCGGCCAAGCCCTCTCCGAGGTCGTTGAGGAAGGCCTGTTCATGGAGCACTCGCAGAACTGGGCGGGACAGGGCATCACCCTGGCCTTCTCCTCAGACTCCGTGACGGTCCCCGCCTCCTCCAGTGCCACCGTGACCGTCACCGTGACCCCCGAAGCCGAGTTCGCCTCGTACGCGTCGGCTCATGCCCCCGAGGGGACGTTCATCGACGGGGCCATCACCTTCACGAGCGCCGATGGGGCCCCCGACCTGACGGTTCCCTACCTGGGCTTCTACGGGTCCTGGGGCGCGCCCGCGATCTTCGACGAGCTGTGGTCCGACGAGGAGACTCGCCCCGCGCACGTCTACCGTTCCGCGCTGATGGACACCGAGACCGAGATCCCGCTGGGCGGGCTCAACCCCCTGGCCGAGAAGCAGGACTACAACTCAGTCGTCACCGTCGACCCGACGCGACTGGTCGCCTCGCGCTCGCAGGCCCCGGGCGCGCCCAACACGATCGCCCCGCGCACCGGCATGCTGCGCTCCGTGCCCCGCATGAACGCCACCTACACGAACGAGGCCGGGGTGAGCGTGCGCTCCTACGAGCTGACCCGGGTGCGCAAGTCCCTGTACGACCTGGAAACCGGCTACACCAAGCCGGGCGAGTTCACCGGCGAGGACCCCGTGTTCGACGGTGTGGACGAGGGCGGCAAGGAACTGCCCGACGGGCGTTACACGCTCACACTCGAAGCTGCCACGGACGGCCCCTCGTCCACCACGCAGCAGATGCGCTACGAGTTCACGCTCGACACCCGCGCGCCCGTCATCTCCAACGCGACGGTCACCGGCGAGGAGGGGGCGCGCACGCTCTCCTTCGACGTCACCGACGCCTCGCCGCTGGCCGGCATCGAGCTGCGCGCTGACGCCGACGGCGCGTGGTACTACCGCCAGCTCCTTGAGGGCGACGGCGAGATCCAGGCCGACGGCTCCCACCGCTACCACGTCGACGTGCCCGTCGCCGACCTGAACCGTGCCTGGGCCGAGAAGGGCAACGAGGGCGCGGCCCCCGTGTCCTCTCACCTGGTCGCCTGGGACTGGGGCCTGAACCCCGCCCAGCGCGAGGTGGCCCTGGACGGCTCGCCGATGCCCGAGCCGGAGCCCGCTCCCGAACCCGCGCCGAATCCCACCGTGCCCGCCGGCACGTGGGTGAGCGACGCGCAGGGCTGGTGGTACAGCTACGCCGATGGCTCCTACCCGAAGGGCGTCACGCTGGCGATCGACGGCGCCACCTATCGCTTCGATAGCTCCGGTTACATGCGTACCGGCTGGGTCAAGGAAGCTGGTTCCTGGTTCTACCACACCTCCTCGGGCGCCCAGGCCACCGGTTGGGCCTCAGTTGGAGGCACCTGGTACTACCTGGACGCGACCACCGGCGCCATGCGGACCGGCTGGTACTACGACCGTGGATCCTGGTACTACCTGCGCCCCGCCGACGGCGCGATGGCAACAGGCTGGGTTCGCGACGGGGCCGCGTGGTACTACCTGACCCCCGGCCGCGGCACGCTCGCCACGGGCTGGTTGTTCGCCGGTGGATCCTGGTACCACACGGATCCGGTCAGCGGCGCGATGACCACCGGATGGCTGGTCGATCGCGGAAGCTGGTACTACCTGCATCCGACCAGCGGCGCAATGGCGTCCGGCTGGGCCAAGGTGGGCGACGACTGGTTCTACTTCAACCCGGTGCGCGGCACTCTGGTGACGGGCTGGATGCAGATCAACGGCACGTGGTACTACTTCTCTGACTCTGGTCAGTGGCAGCGCTCAGCGAGCTAACCCCATAGGCCGCCTGCAAGGCTCGCGCCCCCGGACACCGGATAAATCCCAGGGTTTTCTCAGGTTGCCTCGGGGATCCCACAAGGTTGGCCTCCTAGAGTAGACGTCATTACAAAGGAATACGGCACGGGCCAATCGGGTCCGGGAGATGCCGACGAGAACCGTTATGAGGAGTCATCTGGGAGAACTCGCACTGTGTTGATGGGATACGCCGAGGGGCTGACCGCAGGGTCGGCCCCTCGGCGTCTGCGCGCGGAGATCATCCGCGTTGTCGCCGCCGGATTTGTTGCTGTCCTCGCCTATACGTATGGGCCTCGAACGGTTTGCTGGCTCTTCGCATTTTAGGGTGTGGGAGGTGTTGGAGTGGTCCGGAGTGTAGGTGGTGGCGTGGGCGGCGTGCCCATCCTGCCACCTGTAGGGTCCAGGTGCGCATGGAGGGGTGTGGCGGCGAGTGGTTCGGTGTGCCAGTTCCGCGTTTGTTCTTGTTTGTTGGGGCGCTGCACCCGATCCGTAGGCAATGCACCTCTTCTGTTCGGGTGCACCGCCAC